>Ga0308407_1000139_pt1 | contig 61856 bp, 53 predicted proteins | sample HotsprSampleMSe2_FD_203476 | JGI IMG/M metagenome (GOLD analysis project Ga0308407, IMG submission 203476) | Hot spring phototrophic mat microbial communities from Mushroom Spring, Yellowstone National Park, Wyoming, United States - 20060911_MSe2 ...
CATTACATCTTAAAGAATGTGAGTGGAGATATAAAAAGAGTAAAAAACAACTATATAATGAACTTATAGTTTTATTAAAGAAGAAAAAGTTATTATAAATTTTCTAGTCGAGAGCCAAATTTTTATCTAAACCAAAAATAGTTTTTATACGTGAAGATTCATCTGGAATGATTACGCCATCAACCTCCACTTTTTCTCCATCTTTAGTAAAAGGAGCAAAAGCATCAATTATTTCTTGTTGTGTATTTATTGGAATAGTTGCAAAAGATGGAATCAAACCAGCAATAACTTCTTCAGTTTTTCTTAACCATGAAGAGGCGACTGTTGTTTTAATTTGAGGTAAGGCAAATCGTTTAACTAATTTACTTATTGACCCAGTTACATAAATAGTGAAACTATCATTTCGAGGATTTATCATTAATGGATGTTGTTCTAGACCTAATTTCGATATAGCCTGATCAAATTCAGAAAAAGGTTTTTCTCCATTATTGCTAATAACAAGAGATTCTCTGTCTTCCATTATTTCAAATGAACTACCTCGAAGCAAGCTTCGAGGTATCAGTTAAGATCGAATAGATCCAACTGTTGTTTATGTAACAATTGATAACTTTGGTTTGTCCCTTACTCTTTGATATATTGGGAAATTGCCTTTTCTGAATGTTTCTGGTAAACGGTGTTGATGAAATAACCTTTTGTCCAGAACTCTCCTTTCCAGAAGAGATTTTTGATATCAGGATAAAGTCTAAAGACTTCCCTGGCCGTTATACTTTTGACAACCTGGGCTATTTTGGTTGGACTGTACATAGGTACTGATTGAATGAGAAAATGAACATGATTTTGATCACAGCCTATCTCAAGAAATATTGTATCATATCGTTTGGCAATTTTAAGACAGATATGTACCAGGTCTTGGTCAATGTCCTTATTAAAAACGATTTTCCTTTATTTGGCGGGACAAACCAAATGATAAACCAAGACCGAAACGTTATGGGATTTCCGGATATACTGGTTCATGGTTATAAGTTTACAGTATATTTTTATCTATGGGAAAACCTAATTCGGTTTTCCCTCCCTTTCCCTTTAGTTGTTACCTACGAAGCTATAAGGCTTCGAGGAATATTGCTATTTAAATAAATTATGATACAATTTATAAATATGATTTATAAAGATAAAAAAAATAATAAAAAAAACCAAAAATTTTTTCAATGGCAACTAGAAATTAATATTAAAAATATTTTTATCGCCTTTTTTATTTTTATTTTTCTCTATCAACTTTTTAATTCAATTAATAAAGAAATCAAACAAGTTTTGCCAGAAAAACCAATTACTCAGATTATTCAAGAAGTTAAAGATAAGAAAGTCAAAAAAATTGAAATTACTGACAATCGATTATTGATTGAGTATAAAGATGGAAAATATGCTATATCTTATAAGGAGCCATCCGAAAGTTTTTTAAAAACCTTAAAAGACAATAATATTGACCCTTCCTCTTTAAATTTAGTTGTCAAAGATAATATCGGCGGTTCTGCTTTTATCAATTTTTTAAGTAATATCATTCCTACAATCTTGATGGTGGCTTTTTTCATTTTTCTTTTTCGTCAAGCAAAAGGCGCCCAAGATTCAGTTTTTTCTTTTGGCCAAGCAAGAATAAAAAAATTTTCCAAAGATATGCCAAAAGTGACTTTTTCTGATGTAGCAGGTGTTGATGAAGCCAAAAAAGAACTCCAAGAAGTGGTTGATTTTTTAAAAAATCCAGAAAAATATAAAAAATTAGGAGCAAGAACGCCAAAAGGAGTCCTTTTAGTTGGACCATCTGGATGCGGAAAAACGCTTTTGGCCAAAGCGGTTGCCGGTGAAGCCAACGTGCCTTTTTTTTCAATTGCTGGCAGTGAGTTTATGGAAATGTTGGTGGGTATCGGAGCGGCTCGGGTCCGTGATCTTTTTAATAATGCTAAAAAAAATGCTCCCTCAATCATTTTTATTGATGAAATCGATGCCATTGGTCGGGCTCGATCAATAGGGATTATGCCCGCTCATGATGAAAGAGAGCAAACCTTAAATCAAATTTTGGTGGAAATGGATGGATTTACTCCAACTGAACAAGTAGTTGTGATTGCGGCTACCAACCGTGGCGATCTTTTGGATCCGGCTCTTCTTCGTCCTGGTCGTTTTGATCGGCGAATTGTAATTGACTATCCTGATCTTGAAGGAAGAAAAGCAATTATCAAAATCCATGCCAAAGATAAACCCTTTGAAGAAAATATTGATTGGGAAAAAGTAGCCAAAAGAACGGTGGGGTTTTCCGGGGCGGATTTAGAAAATATGCTCAATGAAGCGGCAATTCTTGCTGCCCGAACGGAAAAAAACAAAATCTCTTTTGAAGACATTGAAGAAGCGGCTACCAAAGTTAAACTTGGTCCTGAGAAAAAAAGGCTTCAATCAGACCATGATAAAAAATTAACCGCTTATCATGAGACGGGGCATGCTATTGTCTCTCATTTTCTCCCCCATACCTATCCGGTTCATCGAATCTCAATTGTTTCTCGCGGCTTGGCCTTAGGCTATACCTTAATTCCCCCAACCAAAGATAAACTCCATGAAACAAAAACCCATCTTTTGGAAAAAATTATGGTGATGATGGGTGGCCGAGCGGCTGAGGAAGTGGTTTTTGAAGAAATCACCACTGGCGCCGCCAACGATTTTGATCAAGCCACCCAAATTGCTCGGGCGATGGTGGTTGATTATGGGATGAGCGCTTTGGGACCAATTAACTTTGGCCCAACCTTTGATGTTACTGAATGGGGAAAAGGCTATTTTGAATCACAAACCATTTCTCAACAGATGTTGGCAAAAATTGATGAGGAAATAAAAAAAATTATCAACCAAGCCTATAAAAAAGCAGTCAACCTTATTAAAGAAAAAAGACCACTTCTTGATCAAGTAGCAGAAGCTTTATTAAAAAAAGAAAGCTTAGATCAGGAAGAATTTGAAAAAATTGTTGGTAAAAAAAATGTCTAAAAACACCCTCATTCTTATTGATGGAAATGCGATCATGCATCGGGCTTATCATGCCCTGCCACCTTTATCAACAACGGATGGCGCTCCAACGCAAGTAATTTTTGGTTTTTTATCAATGGTTTACAAGGTACTTTCTGACTTTTCACCCACTCATCTTGCCGTTGCCTTTGATACTCCAAAACCCACCTTTCGCCATCAACTTTTTAGAGAATATCAAAGTCAGCGACCAAAAATTGAAGACAATTTTAAAAAACAAATTCCCCTGGTAAAAGAAGCGGTTGATCTTTCTGGGATTTATCGATTAGAAAAAGAGGGCTATGAGGCTGATGATATTATCGGAACCATCTGCAAAAATTTAGAAAAAAATAACGATTTTAATATTTTTATCATCTCTGGCGATAAAGACATTCTTCAACTTATTAACAATAATGTATATGTTGCTAGCCCCGTTTCTGGATTAACAACGATAAAAATTTATGATGAAAAAAAAGTTTTGGAAAAATTTGGCGTCTTACCAAAACAAACTGTTGATTATAAAGCTTTGATTGGTGATCAGTCAGATAATTATAAAGGCGCCAGGGGAATCGGTCCGGTAACCGCCAGTAAACTTATTAATCAATTTGGAACAATTGATAATCTTTACCAAAATATCAACCAAATCCAATCGGAAAAAATAAAAAAAATCCTTCTTCAAGAAAAAGAAAAGGTTTATCTTTCCAAAAAACTGGCCACCATCCTAACTGACTTACCAATTGAAATTGATATTAACAAAATGCGCTTTTTTGACTTTAACAAAAAACTCAAAGACTTTTTGGAAAGATATCAAATTCATTCTTTGGTAAAAAGAATTTTTGGAGAAGAAAAAAAAGAAAAAAAACAAGAAGAAAAACCCAAAATCGAACAAAACGCTCTTTTTTAATTAATTAGGCCAATGGCATTTTTTATATTTTTTTCCTGAACCACACCAACAAGGATCATTGCGACCAAGCTTATGTTTTTTAATAATCGGTTGGGAGGCTAATGTTTTTGGCTGAGAATCGGGTTGAGTTTTTGCTTCAAAAGGATTAACGGCTGAGGCCGATTGAAAAATCATTGGTGTTTGTTTTCTTCCTAAGTTTTCCTCAATTGGATTAAAATCAACTTGGATTTTAAACAACCGCCGAACAAACTCAAAATCAATATCTGCCAAAAGCTTTTCAAACATCATATACGCCTTATTTTTATAAGCAACCAAAGGATCAATTTGCGCATAGCCATAAAGATTAATTCCCTCCCGCAAATCTTCAATTGCTGTTAAATGTTTTGTCCAGTAATAATCAATCGTATTTAACAATAGTGATTTAGTAATTTCTTGCCAAAGAGGAGCTAATTTTTTTTCATTTTTTAAATAAGCTTCTTTAATCTTTTGGAAAATAAAATCTACCAATTTCTCAACTTCTTTTACCTCCACCAAATCTTTTATTTCGTTATAAGAAACTGGAAAGATAAAATTAATCTCATCGACTAATTTTTTTAAATTATCCTCATTTAAAACTTCATTTACAGTAAAAAAATTATTCACCAAGCGATTAATTTCCTCAAGAAAAATTTGAAAAACTAAACGCCGCAACTTTTCGCTTTCTTTTATAAAAAGAATCTTTCGTCTTTGTCCATAAATGATTTCTCTTTGTTTATTTAAAACATCATCAAACTCCACCAAGTGTTTTCGAATATCAAAGTTAAAACCCTCCACCTTAATCTGAGCCTGCTCAATCGCCCGCGAAACCATCGGATGCGAAAGTGGTTGATCTTCGGGAAAGTTAAAAAAAGTCATTAATCTTGAAATCTGCTCGCCACCAAAAATTCGCATTAGATCATCTTCCAAAGAAACAAAAAAACACGATTCTCCGGGATCTCCTTGGCGACCGGCTCTTCCTCTTAACTGATTGTCAATCCTTCTTGACTCATGTTTTTCTGTCCCAACAACATACAAACCTCCCAATTCTACCACTTTATCATGCTCTTTTTGCCAAAGCCTTAACTTTTCTTTAAAATCTTTTTTTTCATCTTTTAAAAACCCTTCGGGTGATTGACCACCTAAAATAATATCCACTCCTCTTCCGGCCATATTGGTGGCAACCGTAACTGCTCCAATTTTTCCTGCTTGGGCGATAATGGCGGCTTCTTTTTCGTGATGTTTGGCATTTAAAACTTGATGAGGAATCCCCCGTTTTTTTAACAAAAAAGAAAGATATTCGTTTTTTTCAATGGAAGTCGTCCCCACCAAAACCGGCCGGCCAATTTTATAATTTTTCGCAATCTCCTCAACCACGGCAGTAAACTTTGCTTTTTCTGTTTTATAAATGACATCGGGATGATCAACTCTAATCATTGGTCTATGGGTTGGAATAACCACAACCGCAACATTGTAAATTTTATGAAACTCTTCGGCTTCGGTTGCCGCCGTTCCTGTCATTCCAGCCAATTTTTCGTACATGCGAAAGTAATTTTGAAGGGAGATGGTTGCCAACGTCTTTGACTCCTGTTTTATCGGCACCCCTTCTTTGGCTTCAATCGCTTGATGAATCCCCTCAGAAAATCGGCGCCCCTCAAGCAGTCGACCGGTAAACTCATCAACAATAACAACTTCACCATTTCTTACAATATAATCGCGATCTTTTTTAAACAAAGTCTTTGCCTTCAAAGCCGCCTCAATATGAAACAAAGTATCATAATCTTTCTCATAAATATTCTCAATACCCAACATTTTTTCCACCTTTAAAATCCCGGCCTCGGTTAAATTAGCCGTTTTTAATTTTTCATCAACCAAGTAATCCTTTTTTTCTTCTAAAGACTCAACAATTTTTGCAAATTGATAGTAACGACTAACATCTTCTTCGTAAGGCGCTGAAATTATATGAGGTGTTCGCGCCTCATCGATTAAAACCGAGTCCGCTTCATCAATAATCGCATAATAAAACCCCCGCTGAACAACATCATTAGCGTCCATCGCCATATTATCACGCAGATAATCAAAACCAAACTCTGAATTTACTCCATAAACAATATCCGAAAGATAAGCTTCTTTTCTTCCAATTGGACGAAGATGTTTTAATCGCCAATCTAAAGCTAAAGCATCGGTAAAATTTGGGTCAAAAATAAACGATTTTTCTGGAATGATTGCGGCAGTTTTCAATCCCAAAAAATGAAAAACAGCACCCATCCAACCACAGTCGCGGCGGACAAGATAATCGTTGACGGTTACCAAATGAACCGGTTTTCCCGTTAAAGCATTAAGATATAAAGCGGTTGTGGCCGAAAGCGTTTTTCCCTCGCCTGTCTTTTGTTCAGCAATCTTTCCCTCATGTAAAGCCACCCCGGCCATCAGCTGGACATCAAAGTGTCTTTGCCCCAAAACTCTTCTTGCTGCTTCTCTTACCAAAGCAAAAGCCCACGGAAGAATTTGATCTAAAGACCTTCCTTTTTCCAAAACTTCTTCTTTTAATCTTTCTGTCTCTTTTGGAAAGTCTTCATCTTTTAAAACGCGGGCTTTATCTTCTAAGCTATTAATTTGTTCAACAATTTTTTTGATTCGTCTAATTTCTTTCTCATTATAATCAAAAAGTTTTTTTAAAAAATTAAACATAAATTTTTTATAAAAAATAAACCCTTAATACTTAATACTTGATACTTTCTACTTTAGAAAATATTCCTGGGGGATAATCACTATTTTTTGGGCAGAAAAGCGATTGTTTTCATTTTTTTTATCTTTGGCAACAAAATGGATCATATCCCCTTCTTTAATCTTCGAAAAACCAGTTCTCTCTAGTTCTAAACTTTTAATATTCAACAACCACTGTTTAGTAAAAGCTTCAATATCTAAGCTAATCGTTTCATTAGTTAAAGTGACCACTTTCAACCAATATTCATTTTTATCCTTTTCCACAATCTTCCCAAAATCCACCAAATACTTTTCATCAACAAAAATCATATTGGCGCTAATTCCTTTATCGGTTAGGATTCCAGAAACTATAATATAATCATCTTTTTTTAAATCAGAAAAATTAATCTCTTTTTTTTGATTGTCTTTTATTAAATAATATTTTGTTAATAAATCATCGGTAAAAACTCTCTTTTTCTCATCATTATAATCTTTTATTTCTATTTCACCTTTTTTAATCTCAACCATTTTTCCCGAGAAAGCTTGGAAGTTTTGCCGACGAAGCTCGGCGACTTTGCTGGCAATTTTCTCTTTTAAAATTTCTACCTCTTTTTGAGTCTCTTTTTTTGCCGAATTACTACCTGTCTTATCAGAAGCAAAAATTAAAAGATTAAACAAAAACAAAAAAAAGACGATCAAAGAAAAAAATGGTAAGAAAATTTTTTTATTCATATCTCATTAGGTAAATAATAAATAAAAAGAGTTTTCTCTTGAGTTTTTAAATTGCGATTTTGAGGATAGGAAACAATTTTTATCACGTTTTCTCCCAACGCCAATGGAAAATCAACCTTAAATTTTTCTTCTTTGTTTTGAAAAACCAAGTCTTTGATTGGTGACTGAATGACAATTAACGAGTTTTTCTCTACCTCACCTTCAATTGTTACTTTATCATTTTCAATGATTAAAAAATTTTTTGGATTATTAATATTTAAAAGTTTTAAAGAAGTTGGTTTTGCTGGCAAAATAGAAGGTTCTTTTTTTTGGGGTAATAAGGATTTATTTTTTTCACCCAATTGACTTTGAGAGATACTACCTAAAATTATCAAAGCAGAAATAAAACCAAAAACTACTCCTAAAAAAATAGCTAAAAAAGTTTCTTTTTTCATAGATTAAATAATTATTTTTTTTAAAACCAAAGGCACTGCCTCAATCAAATTATTAATATTATACCAGTATCCTTTTTCTAAAAACAAGACATCGGCGGTTTTTTTAAGAAGAATCGAAGCAAAAACAGCGCTTTCTAAAGGTTTATTTTTTGCATAAAAACTTAACACCAAACCAGCCAAAACATCACCCGATCCACCTTTAGTCAACCCTTGATTGCCTCCCTCAACCACATAAGTTTTCTCACCATCAGAAACAACATCTTTTATCGCTTTAATTAAAATTATTATCTTATATTTCTTAGCGTATTTCTTAACTATCTCCACTTTTTTTTCAAAATCTAAATCAAAAATTTTTTCACCAAATAACCTTTCAAATTCTTTTTGATGAGGAGTAAGAATTGCTGGCGTTTTTAATTTTAAAAGCCATTCTTTTTCCATCATCTGTAAAACGCCCGCATCAAAAACAAATTTTTTTTGCGAAAAATTTTCAATCAAAAACTTAGGTAAAAAATACGTATATAAACCCTCATCTTTAATATCAATTAAATCTTTTTGATTTTTGAAATGTATTTTTGATATTTGATTTTTAATATTTGATTTGTCTTTTCTTATCATCCCAGGACCAACCAAAATCGCATCATCTTCTTCAACATAATCGATTAAATCTTTTTTTGAAACAATAATCCCATTTCTAAACTTGGTTTTTAAATTTAAAAAAATTTTTTGATTTTCTTTAGTTGAACAATAATGGACAATATCAACAAAATGCGAAGCCACCTCAGCCGCCCATAAAGAAGCAGCATGAAAAAGAGAAGAACCACCAATAATCAAAACCTTACCATTTTGACCTTTGTGAGAATTTTCTTTTGGAAGATTAAACTTTTTAAAAAAATCTCTAACTGTTTTTACGTCGTTTGTTTTTATTAAAGTAAACATATTAAAAAATTAAAAATTTAAAAAAAATTCAAAAATCAAAATTCAAATCTCAAAATGAAAATTAAAAAATAAAAATTGAAAATCAGATTAAACTAATTGGTGTAATTGTCATTCCTTGCCCTCCGATTCGGAGGGCAGGCTTTATCAGGAATCTCTATGTCATTCCTGACTTGATCAGGAATCTATACAATTTTAACCTCTTTTTTTACTAAGGTATGATTATATAGATTCCCGCTTTCGCGGGAATGACAAAGAGCCGATTTTGTCATTCCTGGCTTTGACCAGGAATCTATAAAATTTTTACTTCAGTTCATCTCTACAAAAAATTTTTTTTAAAAAATCTCTCCTAATCTCCATTTATCTCTACTTATCTCTATTTATCTCTTTTCATATTCGCATTATTCGCGTCATTCGCATCTTCATTCGCATCATTTGTATCATTTTTATAGTATAATTTTACATTATGTTTACCCATCTTGATCTGAGAAAAAAATTTGCTGATTTTTGGAAGGAAAAAAATCATAAAGAAGTTCCTCCCATCTCGCTTGTTCCTCAAAATGATCCAACTACTTTATTTACCGGCTCTGGGATGCAGCAACTTGTTCCTTACCTTTTGGGTGAAGTTCACCCTTTAGGAAAAAGACTTTACAATATTCAACCTTGCTTTCGCTCCCAAGATATTTTAGAAATTGGCGATAATCGCCATACGACTTTTTTTGAGATGATGGGCAACTGGTCATTGGGTGATTATTTTAAAAAAGAGCAGCTTTCTTGGTTTTGGCAGTTTTTAACCCAAATTTTGGGCTTTGATAAAAAAAGACTTTATGTCACAGTTTTTGCTGGTGATAAAAAAAATAATCTAGATCCAGACAATGAATCAAAAAAAATCTGGTTAGAACTGGGAGTACCTGAAAATCATATCTTTTCTTATGGACCAGAAAAAAACTGGTGGTCAAGAGCCGGTGTCCCTGATAATATGCCTGATGGCGAACCAGGTGGCCCAGATAGTGAAGTTTTTTATGACTTTGGTCAAGATTTCAAAGTTCATGAAAACTCGCCTTACTCTTCTTTAAAATGTCACCCAAACTGTGATTGTGGTCGGTTTTTGGAAATTGGCAATTCCGTTTTTATGCAGTTTAAAAAAACAAAAAATGGTTTTGAAGAACTACCAGCAAAAAATGTTGATTTTGGTGGTGGGTTGGAACGAATGTTGGTGGCAGCCAATAACAATCCTGATGTATTTTTAACCGAACTATATCTTCCAATTATTAAAAACATAGAAAAAATCGTTGATAAAAAATATGAAAACGAAGATGATAAAAGAAAAATAAGAATCATTGCCGATCACTTAAAAGGAGCGGTTTTTCTTATCAAAAGCGGTGTTTATCCTTCTAATAAAGAAAGGGGTTATGTTTTAAGAAGACTTCTTCGAAGAGTGACTATTAAAATGTACCAATTAAAAGGAAAAAAGGTTTTGGCCAACGATTTAAATCTTGCAGTTGAGACGATTATTGAGATTTATAAAAATATTTATTTTGAAGAAAAAGACTTAGAAGAAATAAAACCGGTAATTGGCGAAGAAATCGATCGCTTTAACAAAACATTAGAAAAAGGCTTTTCTATTTTACAAAAAATTGAAAAACCAACCGGCAAGCAAGTTTTTGACTTATATCAAAGCTATGGTTTTCCAAAAGAGTTAACCGAAGAACTGCTAAAAGAAAAAGGACTAATTTTTAACCAAAAAGAGTTTGATGAGGAATTTGAGAAACACCGAGCCCTTTCTCGAACGGCTTCTGTGGGTATGTTTAAAGGAGGTTTGGCTGATCACTCAAAAAATACTTTACGCTATCATACGGCTACCCACTTACTTCATCAGGCTTTATTTGATGTTTTGGGAGAAAGTATCCGTCAAGAAGGATCGCATATTACTGGTGAAAGACTGCGTTTTGATTTTTATTGTTTAAAAAAACCAACCACTGAGGATTTAAAAGAAGTGGAAAAAATTATCAATCAAAAAATCAAAGAAGAATTGCCGGTAAACTTTGTTGTTCTTCCTAAAGAAGAAGCCTATAAAATCGGCGCAAAAGCCTTTTTTAAAGAAAAATACCCCGATATGGTTAAAGTGTATTATATTGGTCAATCTTTAGAAACTGCCTACTCCAAAGAGTTTTGTGGTGGTCCCCATGTAACAAATACGAAAGAAATTGGAAAAATGGAGATTTTTAAATTTGAAAAAATTGGTGCCAATTTATACCGAATTTATGCCAAATAAAAAATCAATTGACAACTATCATTAAAGTTGTAATAATTTAATAAAATTAAAATTTTTCAATTAATTAATAATTTATTTTTAAAACCTATGGCTAAAAAAAATCAAAAAATGGTTGAAGAAATAAATTCTTCAAGTTCAAATAATAAAATAATTTATTTTCTTATTGGTTTACTTTTTCTTTTTAATATCTTTACTTTTTTAAAAATCTCTAATGTAGAAAAAAAACTCGCCAAAAACCCTAATCCCGCCCAACAACAACAGCCACAAGCACCAAAAGAAATCAAAATTAACGAGGTAAAAAAACTTTTTAATAAAGATTTTATTCATTTTGGTGATGCTTCAAGAAAACTTCTTTTTGTTGAGATTTCTGACCCAAGCTGTCCTTTTTGTCATATCGCTGGAGGCTTAAATCCTCAACTGGCTTCTCAAGTTGGTGATCGCTTCAAATATCAATCTGATGGTGGACCTTATATCCCACCAGTTTCAGAAATCAAAAAATTAGTTGATAAAGGAAAAGCTTCGTTTGCCTTTCTTTATTCAAACGGTCACGGTAATGGCCTTCTTGCTTCTTCGGCTTTATACTGCGCTTATGAAAAAGGTAAATTTTGGGAGGTTCATGATAAATTGATGACTAACGAAGGATACAATTTAATCAATGAACAAGTAAGAAACGATAAAAGTAAAATTTCCGATTTAGTCAATTTTCTAGCCAATGAAATTGACTCCGATTTTTTAACCAAGTGTTTAGAAAGTGGAAAATATGAAAAAAATCTTAATCGAGATCAACAACTATCATCATCTTTAGGTTTCCAAGGAACACCACACTTTTTAGTAAATACCCAAATGTTTCAGGGAGCTTACAGTTATTCTGACATGAAGCCAATAGTCGATAAGTATTTACAATAAATGGCAGATGAAGCTATAAAAGGACTCTTATTTAAAAAATTTGTTTTTATTTTGATAATTGTCTTCTTTTTTTAAACTCGGTTGAGGTTTAATCTTCGAGTAAAAAAAGCTTGATGATATTTTTATTTTCTCATTTGAATAAGTTTAAAATAATGGTTAAAAGAATACTGATTAAAATTGAGGTAACAATCGGAAAATAAAAAGTGAAGTTTTCTTTTTGAATCAAAATATCACCAGGCAAAACCGGTAGATTAAATTTAGAAATTAAATTTAAAATTAGTCCTAAAAATATAATTAAAAAACCTAATCCGATTAAGTAGTTACCCATTGTTTTCTTTACTTTTATTAGTAAAGAATTTGTTAACAAAAACAAAACCTCCAATTAAAAGCAGGGTAAAAATTATAGTAAAAATTTCAAAATAATTTTCTAGAAAATACTTTATCCTTGATCCAAAAAAGAATATTAAAGTACAAACTAAAAAGAATCTTCCACCTCGACCAATAATCGAGGCTAAAATAAATTTTTTAAGATTGATATCAAAAATTCCCGCAGAAATTGAAAAAATTTTATAAGGAATTGGGGTAAAACCGCCGATAATCACCGCCAAAACATCATATCTAGCATAAAAAAGCTTTACTTGATAAAGTTTTTCTTCGGAAACAATTTTTTTTATCAAAGGTTGACCACCAATCTTACCTAAATAGTAGCCAAAAATACCGCCCAAAACCGAAAAAAATGTAGTTATAAAAGCATAAAAAAAAGCATTTTTTGGATTTAAAATCGCCAAGGGAATATAAACAACATCAGGCGGTATAGGGAAAAAAAAAGACTCGGCAAAGGAAAGTATTGATAAACCAACTATTGGATAATTAGAGTTTAAAATCGAGTTAACAAAGCTGCCAAAAAACTCCCTCATCTTTTAAGTTTATCAATTTGAAAAATATAAATCAATAACAATAAAGATTTATGTGTTAAAATAGTATAAATCAAGGTCCGTAGATCAACTGGTAGAGCATCTTCCTCTTAAGGAGGTGATTGGGAATTCGAGTCTTCCCAGACTCACAAAAAATTTACTAAATAAAGCCCATAGAGACGTGATTAATCACTCTCTCCAAAAAATGGTAAATTCTATCTTGACCGCGATAGCGTTTAAAACAGAATAAAAATTCTATCAATTCCTCTTTAAAATTTTTATTTATTCATTTATAATTTTTTTATGGATAAAAGAAAATTGGGGTTAACTTCAAAAGAGGCAGAAAAACTTCTTAAACAATATGGTCTAAATGAAATCCACGAAGAAAAAAAGTTTACCCTTATAAAATCTTTTTTATCCCAATTTAATAACTTTTTAATCCTTCTTCTAATTGGTGCATCGATTGTCTCTTTTTTCATTGGTGAAACGTTAGATGCAATCTTCATTTTAGCCATTGTCATCCTCAATGCTTTTTTTGGCTTGTATCAGGAATACCAAGCGGAAAAATCCCTGGCCTCTTTAAAAAAGATGACTAAAACTATGGTGCGGGTATATCGAGATGGTAAAGAACAAGAGATTGATAGTCGTTATTTGGTGCCTTCCGATGTTGTTTTTCTTGAGGAAGGAACAAAAATCCCAGCTGATGGTGAAGTAATTGAAGCTTATAACCTAGAAGTCAATGAAGCGATGTTAACGGGAGAATCTTTACCTGTTGTTAAAAATTTATCCGATGCAAATTTATTATACGCTGGCACCATTGTTTCTCGCGGTCGAGGTTTAATGAAAGTGACTGCCACCGGTTCAAACACCCGCTTCGGTCAAATTGCCAAAACTTTAAGTGTTATTAAAGAAACAAAAACCCCACTTCAAAAAAAATTAGAAACTTTTACTAAACAGCTAGGAATTATTGGCATTATTGCCTCAATCATTGTTTTTATTCTTTCTTTTATTAAAGAAAAAAATACGATCGAAAGTTTTATCTTGGCGGTTTCTTTGGCGGTTGCCGCTGTCCCTGAGGGTCTTCCGGCTGTTATGACAATAATTTTATCAATTGGGGTTGAGCGAATGGCAAAGAAAAAAACAATTGTTCGAAAACTAAATGCGATTGAAACGATGGGATCTTTAACTTTAATTGCCACTGATAAAACTGGAACTTTGACTACTAACCAAATGCGAGTAAAAAAAATCTGGGTTGATGAAAAAGAATATGACATAACCAATCCTCCATCAGAAACCAATCATCCTTTTCGATTAGTTCTTTTAAATAGTGTTTTATGCTCAACTGCCTCGCTGGTTGCAAAAGTTGATCATGGCAAAGATTTTGATGTAGTTGGTGATACTACTGAAGGCGCGCTTCTTATTATGGCCCACCATCAAGGAATTTTTTATGATCAGGAAAGAAACCGCTGGCAAATAATTGAAGAAATTCCTTTTTCTTCCCAAACCAAAAGAATGACTGTCTGTGTAGAAAGTAAAACAAGTTCCACGTTACACGCTAAACGTTACACGTTCTCCAAAGGCGCACCAGAATCAATTTTAGAAGTCTGTAATTCTATTCAGATTGGCCAAGAAATAAAACCATTAACCCCAAATAAGAAAAAAGAAATTGAAGCGGAATTTGAAAAATTTGCTCAAAAAGGTCTTCGAATGATTGCTTTTTCTTATAAAACAAAAACTGATAAAAAACTTGAAGAAAATCAGATATTTTTAGGTTTTGTTGGCATTGCCGATCCTGTTCGACCTGAAGTAAAAGAAGCGGTTGAAAAAGCCAAAAACGCTGGCATAAAAGTCGTGATGATCACTGGGGATAACGAGTTAACCGCAGAAGCAGTAGGAATTGAAACCGGAATTATTAAAAAAGGCGATGATATTCTATCAGGCAAAATATTGCGAAGTTATTCTGATGATGAACTTTTATCAATTTTACCAAAAGTCAAAATCTTTGCTCGAACTTACCCAGAAGATAAATATCGTTTGGTTAAACTTTATCAAAAATTAGGAGAAGTAGTAGCTGTCACCGGTGATGGAGTTAATGATGCTTTGGCTTTAAAACAGGCGGATGTTGGTGTTGCTATGGGAAAAACTGGCACTGATGTCGCCAAAGATACCGCTCATATTATTATTACCGACGATAATTTTGCCACTTTGGTTTCCGCCATTGAGCAAGGAAGAAATATTTTTATACACATTAAAAATGCGATAAAATACTTGCTCTCCTGCAATATTGGGGAAGTAGTTTATATTATTTTAGCCTTAATCTTTTCTTTTCCTGTTCCAACCGCTTTACAACTTTTATATATTAATATCGTAACTGACGGTTTACCAGCAATCTCATTGGCATTTGCCCCAGATGATAAAGAAATTTTGAATAAACCACCAAGAAAAACTTTAAATATTTTAGATAAAGTTGATTTTAATTATGTCTTTTCTTTAGGTTTTCTAACAACTATTTTTACCGTATTTTCTGCTTTTTATAAAAATGATGTCTCAATTGTTTTTACTACCCTAATTTTTGTCCAGCAAATGATTTTAATTGATTTATTTTTATCTCATAAACACATTGTTTCAAATTATCGCCTTCTTTTTAAACCAATCTTTCAAATCGCTTTTTGGTTTCCTTTTTTACTCCACCCATTATTACTTTATCATCCTTTAATTCAACAAGTTTTTAAAACAACATCTCTTTCTCTGCCAATTTTAATCATCCTCTTTTTTTACTCCAGCTTGATTTTGGTTGGCATAAGAGGAGTGAAGGAGTTTTTGAGAATATAAAAACGTTAAACGTTAAACATTCAACATTAAAAGTTTACTTTTTGTAAAAAAATTCTCACGATCGTGATTTGGATTTGACATATTTTATATTTGAAAAAAAGATTAATGATTTGCGATATTTTTTTTAAGTATTTAATTTTTAATGTTAAATGTTGAACGTTTAATGTTTAATGCTACACGTTTCACGTTACACGTTCCACGTTAAATTTTTTTAAAAATATTTAATGTTAGAAGTTAGGTGTTAGATGTTTAGTGTTAAATGTTTGATGTTAGGTGATTTTTGTGCTCTCAGCGGGATTCGAACCCGCGATTTGCAGGTTGAGAACCTGCCGTCCTAGGCCGCTAGACGATGAGAGCAATAAAAACTTTAAAAAAACGACCAAAAATTTGACTTTTAAAGTAATTTATAGTATTATTTTAACATAAGCCCAAAAAAGTTTTTAGGGCATTTTTTATTTTATGAAAAACATCCAACTAACCAAAACGGGTTTTGAAAAATTAAAACAAGAACTTGAAGAACTAAAAACAAAAACTAAAAAGGAAGTATTGAAGCGATTAAACCAAGCAAGAAGTATGGGTGATCTATCAGAAAATAGTGCTTATTCTTCGGCAAAAGAAGAATTAAATTTGGTTGAAGGACGAATTGCAGAGCTTGAGGAGATTTTAAAAAATGCAAAAATCGTTGAAGAAGTCCAAGATAAAACCACCGTCCAACTTGGCTCATCGGTTGTGGTTGAAATCAATGGAAAAAAAGAAAAATTTGAAATTGTTGGGGAGTTTGAAGCCGATCCTTTAAATAAAAAACTCTCTCACACTTCACCCATTGGTAAAGCGCTTTTTGGAAAAAAAATCGGTGAGTGGATAGAGGTTGAGGTACCTGCAGGAAAAATTCGGTACAAAGTTGTTGAAATTCAATAAAATTTTTATATAATATCAATTTATAATTTAAAAATAGCCAAACACCAGAAAAAAGGACCCAAAAAGACATAAAAAAAGTGGCAAAGCGAGGGAAGGTAAGGGTGAAAGGCTTCCCCCACTTTTGTCTTTTTGGCAAGGCCTTTTTAACCCTCCGATTCGGAGGGAAAGTGGTTGACTGACGAAAAAAATAAGCAGTCAACAATCAAGGTGGTACCGCGGTTTTCAAAAACCGTCCTTGAGAAGTGTTAAAAGTTTAACATTTCAAAAAGGACGGTTTTTTATGGGAGAAAAACTTAACGGCTCAGATATTCCAACATCATTTGTAAGTAGTATTGGCGAAGTAGTTTGGCCACCGAAAGAAACAAATAATGAAAGATTAAAAGGAATTTTTCCAAATCCAATCAATGACAAAGATTCCTTGAATTATTTATTGAGTGAATTAGACAATTTACCATTCTTAAACCACTCAAGAATAACTGCAAGAGCTTTAATCTCAAAAAAAGTTTTAATGAATTTTGATAGGCAAAATCCTCTTTGTCATCTATTTGAAACAATCATTCCTTTAGACGGAGAAGTATTTGGAAATTATTGTTTAGTTTACTTAGGTAAAAACACTATTCAAAGAACACCCCCTTCAGAAACAACAAGTCAACAATATGAAAGAGCAGCATCAATTTTTAATGAAAATCACGAGGAAAGAAAAAATCATGATTTTATTGATTTTGAAATATTGGTTATTGACGAAAAAATGCGTCAAGATACCCAAATTCAACAAATGTATTATCAACTATATTCCACTTTTGGCTGGAATGAGGAAGAAGTTGTAGCTTTAATAAATAATCCTAATAATCTTTTGGTTGCTGCAAGAGATTTAAACAATGGAAGAATTGTTAGTAGTGGTTTAGTTGAATTTGCTGATATCAATTTTAATGGATTACCAACACCTTTAAGACTTGCAGAAATTACAGAAGCCAACTTTAAAAGAATATCGAGGAAGAGGTTTATATCAAAAAGTTTCTGATGAAATATTAAAGATACTAGCTGGTCAAATTAATCCCCCTGATTTAGTTTTTGGGGAATCAAATCTAGATGCCGAAGCTGTCTTAAAAGTAGCCGCAAGACAAGGACGAATACCTGCTTTTAAAACAGCTTTAGATTTTAATCTTCCTCATGCTTGGATATTACCTCAACATGTTAAAATTTTTCAAGAAAATCGCCCATCAAATTATCCTTATAATAATTTAATGGTTACTTATTTAACACAAGAAAGATTAAAAAAATTATGGAGAAAATAGTTTCTTTACTGAAAAAATTAGTCTCAATTAATTCTATATATCCAAATGAAAAAGAATTAGCTAATTATTTGTTTAATCTTTTTAAAAGTAAAAATTATAAAGTATCAAAACAAAATGTTGAAAAAGATAGATATAACATAATTGTTGAAAAAGGGAAAGGAAAAAAAACGATAGGATTATATGCGCATTTAGATACGGTTGATACAACAAATTTAGACTGGAATAGCAATCCATTTAATTTAAAAATTGATGGCGACAAAGCATTTGGTTTAGGTGCTTTTGATATGAAAGGAGGCATGGTGGCTAATATTTTAAGCTTTTTAGAATATGAACCAAAAAATATTGTTTTAAGACTATTTTTTGTTGTCGACGAAGAAAATATTTCAAAAGGAGGATTTAAGCTTATAGATAGTCAATTCATCAATAACCTATCTTGCGTAATCTCTACCGAACCATCATTTAAATATGGTAATCAGGGAATCATTACTGGAAGACCAGGAAGAACTGTTTATGAACTTTTTATAAAAACGATACCCATTCATTATGCTCTTTATGAAGAAAAAAAAGATCTTGTTTATTTTTTAGGGTTATTTATAAACGAATTAAAAAAATTCAATAAAATTCTTGATGAAAAAAAACAATTTCTTTTTATTAAAGATATAAAAACAAAAGTCTCAGGAATGTCAACAATTTCTGAAATCAATATCGAAATTGATAGTTGCATTTTGCCACCAGAAAGCGGACAATCAATTCTAAAAAAAATAGAATCTAATCTAAAAAAAATAAATAGTAAATTTGGTTTTAATTTTAAAATAAAAATCAAAGAAAGACAAACCCCCTATCTTAATGGCTATCAATTAAATAAAAATAATCATTATTTAAAATCAATGATTCAATCAATAGAAACCGTAACCAATAAAAAAGCTATCCCGTATTTTAGGTCATCTATTGCCGATGAAAATATTTTTGGATTCAATAAAATCACAACTTTAGGCATTGGTCCAATCGGAGATAATGCTCACGCGCCAAATGAATGGGTCTCTTTAAAATCAATTTCAACCTTAAAAGAAATTATCATTGATTTCTTTAAGAAAAATGATTAATAATACCGAAACCTGACAGTAATTTTTTCTATAGCCTGGTTTCCCGGTTCAGAAATGCTTTTTGCCGCCGGAGAAAATCCGCAAGAACTTTTAAATGACGCCTATGACTTATTTGCTCAAAATAATTATATTAAAACAAGTTAAAATTTTAAAATAACCTTATGTCAAATCAATTAATTAAAACCTTTACCCAGATCTGTCAAATTGATTCACCAACCGGTGAAGAGGCAAAAATGGCTGATTTTGTTTTTAATTATCTTAAAGATCTTGGGGTTTTTGTCAAAAAAGATAAATTTGCCAATGTTTATGCAAAAGTTTACAATAATCCAAAGATATTTTTGTCAGCTCATCTTGATACAGTTGAACCAGGAAGAGGAATAAAACCAAAAATAGGTAAAGAATATATTACCTCCGATGGAACAACGATTTTAGGAGCTGATAACAAAGTCGCCGTTGCTTGCATCTTAGAAACAACAAGAGAAATTATTTTTGAAAAAAATACTGCTTCATTTGAAATAATTTTCACTCTTTCTGAAGAAGTAGGTAATTATGGTGCAATAAATTTTGACTATAATCTTCTTTCTTCAAAAATCGGCTTTTGTTTTGACTCATCCAACCCTTTAGGAACAATTATCACTGCCTCACCTTTTTATGAGCGCTTTGATATCAAAATAATTGGAAAAGAAGCCCATGCTTCACTACCAGATAAAGCGATAAATGTTTTACCTTTTTTTTCACAGTTATTAAAAAAACAAAAACTAGGAAAAATTGACAAATACTCACTTTTTAATATTGGCGTGATTCAATCGGGATATGTGAGAAATACCATTCCTGGAGAGATGATAATAAAAGGCGAAATCAGAAGTTTTTTTGAAAAAAATCTTTTAAAAATAAAAAATAAATTTATAAAAATTTTAGATAATTTAAGCAAAAAATATCACTTAAAAATTGAAAAAGACTTTGTCCGCGAAAATCCAGGTTATTTTCATCAATCAAAAAAAGCCAAAAATGAAATAAAAAAAATAAAAAACATTATTAAAAAAGCTTACCTAAAACCAACTGAAAAACAAAGTTGGGGTGTATCAGATGCTAATATTTTTAATGATAAAAATCTTTTGTGTTTTAATTTAGCCGACGCCACTGAATTTTCTCATTCAAAAAACGAAAGAATAAAAATAAAAGATTTGCTAAAATTAAAAGATATCATTAAGTTATTATTAACTAATTATTAGTTATTAAAAACTTATGGACAACAAAATCAGTATTGACGACTTTAAAAAAGTTGATATGCGAGTAGGAAAAATTTTATCCGTAGAAAAAATTCCCAATCGTGATAAACTTTATAAACTTCAGGTTGATATTGGCGAAGAAAAGCCAAGGCAAATTATTACCGGCCTTGTTCCCTATTATTCGACCGATGAACTTTTGGGGAAACAAATTATTGTTTTAGCCAATCTAGAGCCAGCCAAATTTGCGGGAGAAATTTCTGAGGGAATGCTTTTGGCCGCCGAAAGTGAAGATCATTCAAAATGTGTCATTTTAACTGTGGATAAAGAGATTGAAGTTGGGACTAGAATAAGTTAAAAATTCAAAATGCAAAATTTAAATCTCAAAATGAAAATGTAAAATTCAAAATAATTTTATTTTTTAATTTTTAAATTTTATTAATTTTTAATTTTTAATTTTCATTTTGAGATTTGAATTTTGAAGTTTAAATTTTTAATATGATTTGGGTTGATCGTTTAGCGCAAAAAATCAAACAAAGAAACTTAAAAAAAGAATGGGTTGATGATATGAAAACCCCATCCGGAAGGATTCATGTTGGAGCACTTCGGGGTGTTGTTATTCACGATTTAGTTTACAAAGTTTTAAAAGAAAACCAAGTAAATGTCCAATTTTCCTATGTTATAAACGATATGGATCCAATGGATGCTTTGCCTGTTTATTTAGACAAAGAAAAATATCTTCCCCATATGGGCAAACCTCTTTATAAAATCCCATCCCCCGATCCAAAATATCAAAACTACGCCCATTACTTTGCTTACGAGTTTATTGACGTTTTTAATAAGTTAAATTGTCATCCAACAATTATTTACTCCTCAAACCTTTACAAAGAAGGAAAAATGAATCAGATCATTAAAAAAATTTTAGATAATGTTGAAAAAGTAAGAGAGATTTATAAAAAAGTAGCCAAAGCCAATATTCAAAAAAATTGGTTTCCCTACAATCCTATTTGTCAAAAATGTGGAAAAATTGGAACAACCGATGTTTACAAATGGGATAGGAAATATGTTTACTACCGCTGCCTACCTGATAAAGTTTTTTGGGCTAAAGGTTGCGGTTATGAGGGAAAAGTTGAACCAGTTGGTGAAAATGGCAAGCTGGTATGGAAAGTTGACTGGCCGGCCCATTGGGCGGTTATTGGCGTTACTATTGAATCATCAGGTAAAGATCATATGTCATCGGGCGGCTCATATGATGTTGCCTCACATATTGCCAAAGAAGTTTTAAACTACAATCCTCCTGAGGCTTTTGGCGGTTATGAATGGTTTACTATAGGCGGAAGAAAAATGTCCTCCTCAAAAGGCGTTGGTTCATCAGCTAAAGAAGTCTCAGAAATTTTACCACCCCAAGTTCTTCGCTTTTTATTTGTCAGAACCCCAATCACCACCCACATTGATTTTAATCCTAATAAAGAAACTTTATTTAATCTTTTTGATGAGTATGATCGCTGTTTTTCCGCTTATTTTGATAAACAAGAAGGAAAACTTCCTCAGGGAAAACAAAAAGAAGTAATGGCCGATTTTGCTCGAATTATTGAGCTTTCAAAAGTCTTTGATCTTCCAAAAAAACGACTTTATCTACCAAGGTTTAGAACCATTTATAATCTTCTTCTTCAAAAAAAAGATGATCTTACCTCATTTTTTGAAGGATTTAAAAAAGATAAATTAACAAAAGAGGAAAAAGCAATATTGGAAGAGCGGATTTTTTATGCAAAAAAACTAATGGAACGAGAAGAAGAAACAACATCAAAAAACAATTTAAATCAAGCCACTAATTTTACTTTAAATGACAATCAAAAAAAATTTTTAAAAACTTTAAAAGAAAATTTAGAAAAATTAGAAACATTTGAAAAAGAAAAGATACAAGAAACAATAAAAAAAACTTTGAAAGAAACTGGTATTCCCCCAAAAGAAGCTTTTCAAGGTTTTTATCTTGTTCTAACCGGCAAACCCTTTGGCCCAAAAGCGGTTGATTTAATTATTAATTTGGGAATTAAAGAAACAATTAATAATTTAGTTAAAAATGTTAAATAAAAACTCTTTCAATAAAGAAATTACTTTTAATAAAGAATTTATCAAGCCTCAATATGAAAATTACTGCTTTGCTAATATTCCTTCATTTATTCTTGATCAATTTAATAAAACTCATTTTTCAAAATTACCCAAAGATGTCATTTTTGAGACTAATAAAAATTATCAAAAAATTATCTTTTTTTTAATCGATGGTTTTGGTTGGTGCTTTTTTGAAAAATATCAAACTCATCCTTTTTTTAAATTTATTGAAAAAAATGGTCTTATTTCTAAATTAACCTCACAATTTCCCTCAACTACCGCTGCTCATATAACTTGTATCCACACCGGTTTACCTGTTGGCGAAAGTGGTGTTTTTGAGTGGTTTTATTACGAACCAAAAGTTGATTTAATTATTGCGCCCCTTTTATATTCAACCGCTGGTAATAAAGAGGAAAGAGAAAAACTAAAAAAATTTCCTATCAAACCAAAAAATATCTACCCAAAAAAAACTTTTTATCAAATACTAAAAAATAATGGTATTAAAAGCTATATTTTTCAACATAAAGAATATACTCCATCATCTTATTCCAATTGGATTTTTCGTGGTGCAACTAAAATTTTTCCTTATAAAACAATGACAGAAGCATTAGTTAATCTTTTTTCCGTTTTAGAAAATGAAAAAGAAAAAAGTTATTATTTTTTATATTTTGATAAAATCGACTCAATTTCTCACCAATATGGTCCGTCATCAAAACAGACAGAAGAAGAAATTTTAACCTTTTTAGATATAATGACAAGATTATTTTTAAAAGAGTTTCAAAAGCAAAAAGATGTTTTGTTTCTTTTAACCGCCGATCACGGACAAATGGAAGTTTCACCAAAAAATACTTTTTATCTCAATAAAAAAACTCCCAAAATTAAAAAATGGTTAAAAACAAATAAAAATAGTCAGCTTTTGATCCCGGCCGGCTCACCAAGGGATATGTTTTTATATGTTAAAGAAGAATTTCTTAATGAGGCTTTTTCTTATTTATCAAAAAAATTAAACGACATTGCTTTAGTTTACAAAACTGTTGATTTAATCAAAGAAGGCTTTTTTGGTGAAAAAATTTCAAACAATTTTTTAAAACGGGTAGGTAATCTTGTTATCTTGCCTTATAAGAATAAAACAGTCTGGTGGTATGAAAAAGGAGTTTTCGAACAACGTCATTTTGGTCATCATGGAGGGTTAAGTGGAGAAGAGATGGAGATTGGGTTGGTCTGTTTGTAAAAAAAATTAACTCTCATTAATTAAAATTTTTAAAATAATTTTATTTATTTTTTTACTTTTTCTATCGTTTATATGTTTAAATTGATGGTCAACGTCTTTTAAAATTATCAGTTTTCTAATAAAAGCAAGACTCTCTTTATTAGTAATTAATTCTCTTGCTTCCTCAATAGGAACAACATTATCTTTAGTACCTTGAACTAAAATAATTTTTCCTTTAAACATCAAGAAGTTTTTAAGAATATCTTCTTTTCTTGGATACGTATCAGTTATTGGTCTATTTTTATTTTTGGTTGATATTCCCGATCCAAAAAGAAAAATGTTTTTAATATGATTTTTATACTCTTTTATTAAAAACGAAGCCAAAGTCCCACCTAATGAAACACCAACAATGGTAATTTCTTTTTTTTTAGGTAAAAAGCTTAAAAAAAATTTAAATGCAATTTTTACATCATTAATTTCCTCATCAAAAGATTTTCCCTTAAAAAAAAAGCTTTTCGTTTGAATATCAAAATTATCCTTATATCCTTTTTTTCTACTTCTATCAAATAAAAAAACATTAAAATTATTCTTTACAAGTCCTTTTGTCAATAAAAAATATTTATATTGAAAACAAGAGCTATAAAGACCATGGATAAAGAAAAATGCTTTACTGGAACTTTTATTTTGATAAAAAACAACTTTTTGCTTCTTCTCACCAAAGACACCAGGAATCGACTTTTTTTTAATTTCTATTTTTTTCATTGAATTAATGAAAAAGATTGTCTATTAATAACCTTACCATTTCTATCATGATAATCTATTTTAGCTACAGTTCTGCTTGAATGAAGGGCGGATAAGATCTTACTTAATCGACCTAAATATTCCTCTACGTTAATTAATTCTCTTAATGGAAATAAAAAATCTTTTCCATTCTTATTTAATGCTAAAGCATCTTGATTTAAGAAAACCTTTTTGCCAGTAATAAATTCAATCGGTTGAAGACCCCAAGCAATAGGATGTGGTAAACTTAATCCTGGATCAAATAAAAAATTCCCAACCATAACAGCTGAATGACCCTGCTCATGATCTGGATTTTGTGAAGTAAAAAGAGCTATTTTAGGTTCAAAATCACGCTGTCTCACCATTTGGGCAAAATATAAAGAATGAAACGAACAATTACCACCATTTGCTTGAAAAATATTTTGCCAATTTGCAACTATCTGATCATAAGTATATCCCTGACTTATTAATTCATAAAAAACAATCGTATTAAAAGGAAAAGTAGCTATTTGACCTTTTAATAAATCAATTAATGGAAAAATATTTACATATTCCTTGGCTAAATCAATAAAACAAGGAGTTAATCCGGAAATATAAGATCGTCCTAAATCAAAATCATTTTCTCCCTCCGGTATAAATTTTTCTGCTCCATCAACTATACCAAATTCAAAATCACTATAATTCTGAGGTAATCTATCAATATTAATAGGTATTTGCACTCGCTCATTTGGTTTAGGATTAATCTTAAAATAAGTCAATAGTGTATAAGGGGGGCCATCATAATTTCCAAAACTAGCCGCACCCAAAAAATAAATTGGTTGACCATTTTTTAATTCAGAATTGATTTGAGTTATAAAATTGGGGTCATCGTCTCGATTTACCGGAATTAAACCGTTATTTCCTTCAACTGCTATTACTGAATCAGAAACTATAATAATATTGTTATTATTTCCTTCTCTTCTTAACTGTTCTTCTAATTTCATTCTTGAAATTGCAACAGGATATTGTAAACCTAAATTTCTATCAACTCTTGTTTTAATATCATCTTCGTTAAAAGAAGGAAAAATAGTGCTAATTCCTAAATGAATAACTCGATCAGCCTTTTTCGAGTTTCCAGTTGCTAAAAATATAGGAATTTCTCCCATAAAACAAAAAATCCCGCCGATTTAGGCGGGCGCGCTATATCCTTTTAAAGAAAAAATTTTTAATTTTGAGATTAATTATCATTTAAAAAAACCGCTCGAAAATTCGGGCGTTAAAGATAAAGAAACTTTTTAATTAACTTTCATGTTAAATTTTAACTTAAAAATCTCAAAATTGCAATAGATATTTTCATATCAAAATGTATAATTTAAAAATGAAAAAAATCTTAATTGCCACTACCAATAAAGCCAAATTAAAAGAGATAAAAAATGGTTTAAAACCCCTTTTAAAACAAAAGATAAAACTTCTTACATTAACCGACGTTGGAGTAGAGGAAAAGCCAGAAGAATCAGGAAAAACTTTTTGTGAAAACGCAAAAATCAAAGCCAAGTTTTATGCTAAAAAAACTGGCCTTCCCACTTTATCCGATGATGGTGGCCTTTTAATCCCCTCCCTAAACAATGAACCAGGAGTAAGATCTCGTCGTTGGCTTGGTTATGAAGCATCGGATGAAGAACTAATAAACTACACTCTTGAAAGATTAAAAAATGTCCCAAAAGAAAAAAGGATTGCCTACCTTCAAGTCTGCCTTTGTTTTTTTGACCCAAAAACCAAAAAAATCTCTTTTGAAGAAGAAAAAATTGAGGGTTTTATTGCAAAAAAACCAAGTGGTAAAAAAACTTTTGGCTATCCTTTTCGCGCTTTATTTATTGTTAAAAAATTTAATAAATATTATGACGAGTTAAACAAAGAAGAACATCAACAAATCAACCATCGCCTTGCCGCCTTAAAAAAGTTAATAAAAAAAAATTAAAATCTGATAAAATAATTTTATGCTCGATATAAACTTTATCCGTCAAAACAAAGAAAAAGTTTTACAAGCAGCCAAAAATAAGAATCGAGAAATTAACTTAGATAAAATCTTAGACCTTGATGAAAAAAGAAGAACACTTATTGCCCAATCTCAAGCTTTAAGAGAACAAAGAAATAAACTCTCAAAAGAAAAACCTACTAAAGAAACTATCGAAGAAGGAAAAAAAATAAAACTTCAACTTCAAGAAATTGAAAAAGAACTAAAAGCAATCGAACAAGAACTCAATTTTCTTTTGTCTTTTGTCCCCAACATCCCTCTTTCGCAAGTACCTGTTGGTAAAGATGCCTCTTTTAATAAAGTGGTTAAAACTTGGGGAGAAATTCCTCAATTTGACTTTACGGTTAAATCGCATATTGAAATTGGAAAGGAACTTGACATTATTGATTTTGAACGCGGAGCAAAAGTTTCTGGTTTTCGGGGTTATTTTTTAAAAAATGAAGGGGCAGCTTTACACTTGGCCATTCTTTTTTATGTCTTTCAAAAACTAGTCAAAAAAGGTTATACCCCGTTAATTGCCCCAGCCATTGTTAAAGGCTTTACCCTTTTTGGTTGTGGTCAGTTTCCTTGGGGAGAGCAAGATACTTATAAATTAAACGATGATGATGCCTATTTAGCAGGCACGGCTGAACAACCAGTTACTTCTTATTTTAGTGGCGAAATTTTAAAAGAAGAGGAACTACCAAAAAAATTTGTTGCTATATCTTCTTGTTTTAGAAAAGAAGCGGGTGCTTATGGTAAAGATACTCGCGGTCTTTATCGTCTTCATGAGTTTTGGAAGGTGGAGCAGGTAATTATTGCCAAAAATAACTTAGATGAAGCAAAAAAACTTCATGAAGAACTGCAGAAAAATAGTGAGGAGATTTTGGAAGAATTAGAACTTCCTTATCGTCGAGTAATTTTATCAACGGGGGAGATAGGTGAACCGCAAATCTTTAAATACGACACTGAGGTCTGGATGCCTTATCGCAATGCTTATGGTGAGGTAATGTCAAATTCTATTATGGGAGATTTTCAAGCAAGAAGACTAAATATTAAATACCGAAAAAAAGACGGTAATAAAGAATATTGTTTTACTTTAAACAATACCGCCGTCGCCTCACCAAGAATTTTAATTGCTATTTTAGAAAACTATCAACAAAAAGATGAAACAATTAAAATCCCAAAAGTCCTTCAGCCTTTAACTGGGTTTGAAGAAATAAAAAAAAATAAAATTTAAAATTTTTTAAGGGGTTGGGGTGATCAAAGAGGCTTGACAATTGACTTTGTTTTCTGTTCCTTTTAAAAAGTATTCTTTTCTCCCAAAATAACAAATTTTTTCGACCACATTATCTGGTTTTTGATACCAATTATCACTGCCATAATTTTTCAAAAGAAAACTCATTACTCGATTCCAAATTGGTGCCGCCCCAGTGATTCCTGAAGTTAAATAAGGATTCATCGGTGAATTATCATTATTACCCACCCAAACAACTACTAAAAATTCAGGGGTATAACCAACAGTCCAATTATCCCGTTTATCGTTGGTGGTTCCCGTTTTAACGGCCACCTTGTAACCTGGAATCTCAAGATAAGAATTGGGGCCAAAAGCCCAAGTCCTGGCAAAATTGTCTGATAAAATATCAGATATAATATAAGAAATCCCTGGATTAAGACGACGCACACTTTTTACTTTAGGTTCATCAATTGTTTCTAAAAGACTATTTTTTATTTTTAAATAAGAAATAAGATCAACCTGCTCTCCTTGATTGGCCAAAACCCCAAACGCCTTGGCCATATCAACCATTGTCACCTCACCTCCTCCCAAAGCCAACGACAAACCAAAACGAGATCGATCCTTCCAGGTTGAGATTCCCATTTTGGTGGCAAAATCAATAAACGAATCAATGTCTAAATTCGCCAAAACCTTAACTGCTGGCACATTATAAGAATTGGCCAAAGCATAACGAAGAGGAATTTTTCCATGAAAGCGATTATCGTAATTAACGGGTCGATAGGGATCGCTTCCTGGGATTGAAAAAACAACCGGTGAGTCATCTAAGATGGTTGCTGCCGTATACCCTCTTTGTAAAGCCAAAGCATAAAGCAAAGGCTTAATCGCCGATCCTGGTTGACGCAAAGCCAAAGTGACATTATAAGCGCCAAAGGGGCTGCTAAAATAATCAAAAGAGCCCACCATCGCCAAAATCTCCCCGGTTTTTGGCCGAGTCACCAAAACCGCACCATTACCCACATTCAAATAAAGAATCTTTTCAATCTCTTCTTTTAAAATTTTCTCTACTTCCTCTTGAATGGTTAAATCTAATGTTGTTGTCACCCTAAGCCCTCCTTCTTCAACCATCGACGTTCCCCACCTATCTTCTAATTTTGACTTAACATAAAAAACAAAATGGGGGGCTTTAACCAAAGTTTTTGGCGGTAAAATCTCCACTTCTTTTTCTTTGGCTTTCTCTTTGGTTTCTTTATCAATATAACCTTGCCTAAACATTGCTTCCAAAACTTCATCTCGTCTTTTTTTAGAAAGCTGGGGGTTAACATAAGGCGAATAGACTGAGGGGGCTTGCGGTAAACCCGCAAGAAGAGCGGCTTCTTCTAAGCTAAGATCTTTGGCTGATTTGCCAAAATAAGTTTTGGCTGCCTCCTCAATCCCATAAGCCAAACCCCCATAAGGCACTTGATTAAGATACATCTCCAAAATTTGATCTTTGGTATAAATTTTCTCTGTCCACAAGGCCAAAATAATCTCTTTTATCTTTCTTTTCCAGGTTCTTTCTGGAGTAAGAAGAGCGGCTTTTACCAGTTGTTGAGTGATGGTGGATCCGCCTTGAAGATTATTTTTTAAAAAAGTTTCTCGCATCGCTCTTAAAATTGCCAAAAAAGAAACTCCTTGATGTTTATAAAAATCTTTATCTTCAATCGCTACCGTTGATAGATAAACATAAGAAGGAAGGTCTTTTAATCTAATTGGCGTTCGATTCTGCTCCCGATAAATCTCATACAAAAGCTTCCCATAACGATCGTATAAATGGGTTGATAAAGGAAAATTCACTTTACCAATGGCGGCTGGCGAGGGAAGACTTTTGACAAAAAGATAACTTTGGTAAAAAAATAAAATTAAAAAAGTGGTCAAAATCCCTAAAGAAAAATAATAAATTTTAAAAGGGATTTGATCAAAAAAAGCCTTAATAAAAAGAAAAAAACGCCAAAAAAATTTCTTTAAAATTCTTAAACTGGTTGATAATATCTTAAAAATAAGACGCAATAAAAAAAATAAACGGAGAAAAAACCATCTTACAATAAATTTTGTCCCTTCACCAATAAAAACAAAAAAGTAAAGAAAAAGATAAAGATACTTAAAAACTCCCTCTTCTAAAATTGTCTCTTTTTTCATTAAAATATTTTATCATATCCTATAGGTTATTTCAATCTTAATCAAAGTTAAACGGTGTTAATTTGGCTTTAACTATCAATCTTTTCCAATAGGTTCCTGGGGGAACACAGGTAATTAAAGTCAAGTAAGAACCATCAAACTCTTGATTTAAAACCGAAATTTCAGAAGGAGAAACAACAAACATCTCAAAAACTTCATATTGATAAATAATATCTTCGACTTTGATAAAAATTTTATCGCCTTTTTGTAATGAAGGTAAAAAGGTAAAAATACTTTTATAATCATTGGACTTATAAAGTTGGGGCAAGGTGGAGTGACCAAAAATCACCACATTCCCCGCCTCTCCCGGCATTGTTTTTGGTAAATAATGAATTAAGCTTTTGGATAAATCCTCACCCCCAACTAAAACTTCCGCATCTTTAATATTCAATTTGGGAATCGATAAAAAGTATTTTTTTACTAAAAACTGTTTTTCCACTTTATTTTTCTCAACTGAGGGAAACCATAAATTAGCATTGGTAAAATCAGACAAATTATTAGAAAAAATATTAAATTTTCCTAAAACTAACCCATTGCTGATTGACTGATTGACCTCATCCAAAATCACCGGTGTTTTAAACTCTTTGGCCAAAAAAGCTTGGGAATAAATTTCAAAAGAAATAATTGGATAAAAAGCCCAAAACAAAAGAAAACTCCCCAAAGTTAAAGAAAGATAAGAAAGATAGGTAAGGATTTTTCTTTTGGGTGAGTTAATCTTTTTATAATAAGAATAAAGCGCCATAAATTAAAAAATTAAAAAAATAATTTTTAATAAGAAATTTTAACCTCAATGTTTTTGTCAAATAAAGGAGTTTTTTCAAAAATCAAAAGACCCGAACTCAATCTAAAATCATAACGCCCAATTTTATATTTATCTTTTAAAATATCAGCCATCTTTTCTTTGGAGACAAAAATAAGCTCTTTTTTTAATGTCAAAATAGGAACTTCAAAAACCGCCTTTCCCTCAATTTTAAAACGCAAACTTAAAGTATCTTTGTCTTCTTTTTTTGCTTCTAATAAACTGGCTTTAAGCGTTTCCTTTTTAATTTTAAAACCTGAGGTAAGCTCTTTTCGTAAAAAGAAAACTACTCGATTTTTTAACTGGTTTTCATCATAAAGGTAGAATTTTTTACTAACCTTGGCTTTTAAACTTACTTCTTCCGCTTCTTCTCCCAATTCTTTGGAAAACTCTTCTTCCTTTAATTCTACCTCCGTCAAATCAAAAATAATTTTTTTATCTTTGTCCAAGATTGGCCAATTTTTTTTTGATTCTTCTTTGATTTTTTTTCTTAACTCTTCCAAATCATCTTTTGAAACGGTTTTGATTTTATTTCTCGTCCCACCAGAAAAAGGCGTTTCGTTTTTCGCCATAATATTTTTTGATTTTCCCTCAATCAAAAACTTACTGTCTTCCTTAAAATTATACTCAGGACCAATGCTTAAAGCAACCACTTTTCCTTTTGCGATTGAGGGTTTTAAATTTGAGGCATCACCTGAGGCGGAGGCTACTTTTACTTCTTCTTCTAAGAAAAACTTTAAACCATTTTCAGAAACTAAAACTGTTTCTTTGGGTAAAGTATAGGAAGAGTCCAAATCACTATTAAAAATTATCACCTCGCCTTTGGCTTTTTGACCGATTTCTTTTTCACCGGTAGTTTTTTTAGAAGAAGAAAGATTAAGTTCTTGTTCTTTTTTAGTAATTGGTAACTTATCAAAACCGTCTTCTTTTTTTAAACTTCCCAAAAGAACCATTTCTTTGTCTAATTTTTTTGTCTCTGGATAAAGAGTTAAGGTGAGTTTGTGAAAAAACCATTCATTGGCAAAAAATCCTCCCAATAACAACAAAAAAACGAAAAAAGGCAAAGAAAATGAGGGTAATCTAACTTTAAAAGAAATTTTGGGAAAAGAAAAGGATAGATTCCTAAATGAGGAGAGCTTAAAACGAAAATAAAGGAATTTTTCAAAAAAACTTTCTTTTTTTTCAATCAAGGAAACTTCTTTGATATCTTTTCCAATCAAAAAACCCATTCTTTCTTCTTTTTTTTCCTCTTTTTCTTTTAAAAAATCTCCTTCTTCTTTTAACTGAGTTTCAAAAATAAAGATCACCGCTTTTATTACCTCTTCTTCTTTTATTATTGCTACTTTTGGCAATTGGAGAAAATATTCAGGTGGCCAACGATAAGAAAGAATCGCTTCGGCTTTTTCGTCTAAATCTTTGGAGTTGTAAAGGATAATTTTTGAGGGCAAAAACTCTTTACCTTTTTCTTTAAAAACTGTTAAAAGATCATCGATAAAGTTATCAGTCCGACTTACCACTTTTTTAAAAACAATTTGATTATTTTTGTAGACAAAGATTGAAAGCTGAGTTTTATCAATCTCGACCAAAATTGAATTTAAAGGAAGATTTTCTTCTTTTTGTAAAAAAGAAGCAACCGCTTCACCCACTTCGATGTATCCCAAAGGAGAAAAAGCCAACTCCTCAACCATTTTTTTTATTGAAGAAAGTATAGGTCTTTGAATTTGTTTGGTTGCTTGATCAACTAAATGAGAGTAGACAAAGATAATAAGCTTTGAAATTTTTTCTTTGCCTAAAGTCAAAAGACTTAAGTTTTCATCAACATCATCAGTTAGATTTTCCCAACCGTTGGAATAAGAAAAATTAATCTTTTCTTGAAGAACTAATCTTCCCTCCTCTTTTGCCAAAATCATTAAAACTCCATCCTGCTCTTTTAAAAGTAAACCCAAATATTTTTCTTCACTTTTTGTTTTTTTATTTAAAAAGGGTAAAGCCATCATAGTTGGTATTTAGAAAAAACTTGATCAACGCCTTGTTTAGCAGTTTTTAAAGCCTCTTGATAAGAAACTCCCTCAACCGTGGCATTAATCGCATTTTCGATGTATTTTATAATCTCATCATTTAATCCGTTATCAAAAGTTCGGCTAATCATCGGCACTGAGACAAAATAATCAGCCTGTTTGATAACTGCCCCCAAATATTCATTTTGCAAAAGAAGGTTGGCCAAATCAACTCGAGAATAGGGTTCACCAAAAAGTCTTTGACGGGAAACTAATTCGTAAAATTTAGTTAAGTTCTCTTTCTCTACCAAAAAACGCAAAAATTTCCAAGCCTCAAGCTGATTGCGACTGGCTTTGGAAACCCCCTCCACCCAATAACTGGCAATAGAAACGGGTTTTGCTCCCGGTAAAGAAGGAACTGGCACCACTTTTAAATTAATCTCGGGATTTGATGCTTTAATCACCAAAACCTCCCATGAAGGAGCAAAAATCATCGCCACTTTTTCTTGAATAAAAGCGGTAATAGAATTGGGAAGACTTTCATCCCAAAAAGCATTTTCTTTCTCCGCAAACTTGCGATAAGCCTCCAAAGCCCCAACTCCCTCCTCACTGTCTAGTTTTTTAATATCACCCCCATTTTGATAAAGCATTAAAGCAAAAATATCAGAAAAATGCTCGACATTTGAAGCCAAGCCCAGAGCAATACCCGCAGTTAATATACTTCCCGATGGATCTTTTACCGTAAGTTTGGGCACCATTTCATTTAACTCGTCCCACGAAGTTGGTGGTCCCTCAATCCCAGCTTTTTTTAACAAATCAATATTACAGATAAGAACTAAACCATCAATTTCCAAAGGCAGACCATAATAGTTATTACCAACTTTTAAGTCTTTTTGATGAATTTTATAAAATGTTTTTTCAAACTCCTCATTACTCATTATCGATAAAGGTATTGGCGAAAGAATCTGTTTAATTTCTGGTATCCAGGTGTTGTGAAAACGAAAAATATCCGGTCCTTTGCCATTTTGAGTTCGCACCAAAAGCTTTTCCCGATAATTTTCTGGCGACATTTTTTGATAAATAATTTTCACATGGGGATTCTTTTTTTGATAAGAAGAAATTAGGGGTTCAAAAACTTCTTTTTCCTCCCATAAACCCCAATAAGTTAAAGAAACGGTTTTTGGTGTTTTTTTTGATAAAGAAATAAATTTGAAAATAATAAAAAAAAAGATTAAAAAAATAACTATTCCTATTCCTAAAAAAAGATATTGATTCCTATTTTCTACAAAAACTGGTGGTGCCTCTTTCAAGCCACCTTCTCTTTCAATTATCGGTTCTTGGGGGGAAGTTACCTCAGGAGGAACTTCTTCTGGGACTAAATTTTCATCGGTCTTTGAAGAAGAATCAGCTTGATTTTCCTCCACCACCGTCTCAAACAGTTGATTTTTTTTGTCTTTTTCTTTATTATCATCCATAGGGCCAATTAAATAATATGATAGCAAAAAAGATACTCCTTATCATTAGTTTAATTTTGTTTTTATTTTTTTCTAAAAAAGTAGTCTTTTTTCTTAACAAAGAAAAAGAAATTAATATTGAAAAAAAGCTCTATCCTAATATCTTTATCAATCAAATAAACTTTGGTGAAAAAAAAGAAAAAGAAGTTGTTAACTTTTTTGAAGAAAAAAATAAAAAATTAAAAGAAAAAACTATTACCGTCTTTTATCAAAATGAAAATATTGCCACTTTTTCAGGTTTATTACTTAATCTTCATTTTGATAGTCAAGGAATCTGGCAGCGGGCTTTTTTAATAGGAAGAACGAGGAATCTTCCTTCAAAAATTTTTCAAAAAATTACCGCCATTTTCAATTTAAACCGTTTTGAGATTGAATTTCAACCATCTTTTGATTATCAAGCAATTTCTGACTTTTTAAAAATTGCCAAAGAAAGATATGAAAAAACAGCCAAAAACGCTTTATTTAAATTCGAAAATGGTAAAGTGGTTGCTTTTGCTAAAGAAGAGTGGGGACAAAAAATTAACGAAGAAAAGTTTATGTTTTCTCTCAATCAAATTATCAAAAAAATGACCGAAGAACAAAAAAAAGATTTTTTTATTTACCTTCCTCTTGAAAAAATTGAACCGAAGATTAAGCTTTCTTATATTAATGAATTTGGCATTAAAGAAGAAATCGGTGTTGGTAAGTCTGATTTTACCGGTTCAATCCCTTCTCGAATTCACAACATTATTTTAGCCGCTTCCAAATTTAATGGCATATTAATTCCGCCTGGCAAAGTTCTTTCTTTTAACGAAACGGTTGGTGATATCTCTTTTTTGTCTGGCTACCAACCGGCTTATATTATAAAAGATGGAAAGACTCTTCTTGGCGATGGCGGTGGTGTTTGTCAGGTCTCAACCACTCTCTTTCGCGCCGCTTTAAATGCCGGGCTGCCGATTTTAGAACGCCACCCCCATGCCTATCGGGTTTCTTACTATGAAAACGACTCTCCCCCAGGTTTGGATGCGACTGTTTTTGCCCCTTTTGTTGATTTAAAAATAAAAAACGATACTAAAGTCTACATTCTTATTCAAACAAAAATTGATAAAGAAAATAATCTTTTGTTTTTTTATCTTTTTGGCCAAAAAGATGGCCGAAAGATAGAGATTGAAAAACCAAAAATCTGGGATATTGTCCCCCCTTTTCCCCCAAAATATCAAGATGATCCCACTTTAAAAAAAGGAGTTATCAAACAAAATGATTTCCCAGCCTGGGGAGCGAAAACTAATTTTCATTATAAAGTAGTAAAAGATGGGGAAGTTCTTTTTGAAAAAGACTTTTTCTCCTCCTATCGCCCTTGGCAAGCAGTTTATTTGGTAGGAACGGCTGAATAAAATAAGCCAAATTTTTCCCTTAATCACCCCTTCTTACCAACCTCTATAAATCTCTTTCTTCATCTAAACCATCTTGCTCTTCCTAGTTTATAAGAAAAGTTTTTTATTTTTCGCTCACCAATGATTTTTGCCGGTACGCCACCAACAACTGAAAATGGCGCAACATCTTTTGTCACAACCGCCCCCGCCGCCACCACCGCCCCTTTGCAGATTTTTACTCCAGGAAGAATTATTGCTCTTGGACCAATAAAAACATAGTCTTCGATCAAAACGGGAGCATTTTTGGCTAAAAAATAAGGATCATTAACATCATGCTCGCTATTATAAATCATCACTTCTGAGGCAATATCAACGTGATTACCAATAATAAGTTTGTCTCTTCCATCCAAAACCACTCCTTCACCAATAATTGAATCTTCACCAATTGAGATATTCCTTGGATCATAAAAACGGGCTCCCATATGAATAGTTGATCCCCTACCAATCTTTACTCCCGCCAACCGATAAAAAAAACGCCGCAAATGATGAGAGGGTAAACTACCCACTAAATGAAGTAAAAACACCTCAAACTCTAAAAAAATATTAAAAAGGCGATTTTTTATCTTTTGAAAAACTTCTTTTTTCGTTAACTTTTTTCCTGTTTTATCAACAAACATAATCAAAAATCACCAAACACCAAACTTCTAACATCAAACACCAAACATCTAACATCTAATATTTTAAAAATGTAACATTAAACATTAAACTTTTTTTGTCATTCCTTCTTTAGACTAGTAATCTATATAATAATTGTCATTCCTGATTTATTAAGGAATCTATAAAATTTCAACCTCTTTTTAAAGTATGACTATATAGATTCCTGCTTTCGCAGGAATGAAATAAATCTTACTTTTACACCACGTTTACACAACTTTTACACAATTTTTACACTACTTTTTACACTACTTTTTACACTAATTTTCACTCTCCCAATCTCCATTTATCTCTACGTATCTCTATTTATCTCTATTTATCTCTTTTTCACATTCGCATAATTCGCGTCATTCACATATTTATTCGTATCATTTGTATCTTTTAATTCCAATTTATCCAATTTTTAACTCTTCAACCACGCTTCTAGTTTATCAAATTCTTGGGTATTTAAAACATCATCTTTTTCCAAAAAACCCCGCCTTGCCACCGAAACGCCATAAAACATCCCCTCCATCTCTTTTAATGAATGGGCATCGGTATTGATAATAAATTTTAAGCCAAAATTTTTTGCTTGTCTTACTAAAATATCAGGCAAATCCAAACGTAAAGGCCAGGCATTAATTTCCAAAGCAATATTCTTCTTTTTTGCCTTCTCAAAAACTTCTTCCCAAAAAACATCAATCTCTTCTCTTTTTCCCAAAAGCCTTCCCGTTGGATGACCTAAAATCTTCACCTTTGGAAAATCTAAGGCTTTAAGAATCCGTTTTGTCATTTTTGTCTTTTCATAAGAAAAACCGCTGTGAATTGAAGCAATAAGATAATCAACATAAAAAACCGCATCTTTTGGTAAATAAAGCCCACCATCAGAAAGAATATCAACTTCTAAACCAATAAAATAAACAATGTCGAAGCTTTTTAAAGATTCTTCAATCAATTTTTTTCTTTTTTTTAAAATCTCAACAATTTCTTTTTCGCTTAAATCGCCCCCAAACTTAGGATTATGATCAGAAAAACCGATATAATAATAACCCAAGTTTTTTCCAAATTGAGCAATCTCAAAAAACGAGGCCTCACCCAAATCGTGCGACGGTTTTAAATCAAAAGAAGAATGAAGATGTAAATCACCTTTAATTTGAGAAAGAGTAATAAGCTTGGGAATTTTTTTGTTTTTAGCCAACTCAATCTCGTTTACTCCCTCTCGCAGTTCTGGTGGAATATAGGCTAATCCCAAAAATTGATAAAAATCCTCTTCTTTTTCAAACTGATAAAACTTTTTGGTTTTTAAATCTTTTATCCCATACTCAGAAAGAGAATAGCCTTTTTTTAAAGCATATTCGCGAAGTTTAATGTTGTGGGCTTTGCTGCCAGTAAAATACTGAAGCATCGCCCCATAACTTTTTTCATCACAAACGCGAAGATCAATTCTTATATCCGAGTAGACAATAATTGAGGCTTTTTTCTCACCGGCATTATCTACTTTTTTCGCTTTTGGAAATTGAGTAAAATAATCAATTACTTTTTTCTCATCGCTAGTTTTTACCAAAATATCAATATCACCTATGGTTGGGGCAAAACGTCTTAAAGAACCCAAAACTTCTACCTCTTTTACTAAAGAATTTTCTTTTAAATACTCGATTATTTCTTTGGCCAAAGAAAAAGCATAAGGTAAAACCATTCTTGGAGGTTTTTCTTTTCTTTTTTCAAAGATTTCAATTGCTTTTAAAATCTGACTTTGGGATTTTTCTCCAAAGCCCTCGATTTTGGCTACTTTTGCCGAAAGACAGGCTTTTTTTAAATCTAAAACAACCGTTTTTTCATCAAAAAGTTTCAGTGCCTTTACCAAAGAAAAAGCCTTTTTTGGGCCAATGCCGGGAATCTCCATCAACACAAAAACTGAAGAAGGAATCTTTTTTAAAACTTCATCAAAATGACGACAATAACCTTCTTTAAAATATTCATCAAGGTAAGAAGCCAAAGAGGTCCCAATTCCCGAAACTTCATTTAATTTTCCCTCCTGCCAAAGATCAAAAAGATTGCGGGATAAATTTTCAATCGTGTCGGCGGCTTTTTGATAGGCGATTATCTTAAAACGATTTTCCGACGTTAAAAGATAAACGGCGGCTACTTTTCTAAGAAGAGTGGCAATTTCTTTATTACTATATTTTTCCTCAAATTTAATTTTTTTCATATTTTATATCTTACCATGAATAACCTTCATCATCTTTGAAAAATTTTTCCAAAAAGCGAGATTTTAAAGCATAAAACCGTCTGCCAAAAATGAACCTTTTTTTAGCAAAGGAAATATAAAGCTTTTTTTTTGCCCGGGTAATTCCCACATAAAACAACCGCCTTTCTTCCTCCAAAGATTCAAAGTTATCAAAACTGCGACTGTGAGGAAGAAGCCCTTCCTCAACCCCAACAATAAATACATAATCAAACTCCAAACCTTTAGCCTGATGCAAAGTCATCAGCCTTACTTTATTTTTCCCATCTTCTTTTTTCTCACCTTCAAAATACTCGGCTTCAACCAACGCCACTTGATCTAAAAAATCAATTAAATTAGGAAAATTAGAAGCAACTGTTTTTAACTCGTTAATATTTTCTAATCTTGAAAAATCTTCTTCGCTTTCACTTTGATATAAACTTAAATAATCGGTTTCTTTCAATATTTCCTCAATAATTTCACTGGTAGAATAATTTTCTAAATTAGAGTTTATTTTTTCATAAAAATTTTTAAATGCAGAAAATCTTTTTTTTCCTAATTTTTTTACTCGTTCAAGTACCAATTGATCATTGGGGTAAAGTAACAAACGAAGAAAAGCTAAAATATCTTTTATCTCTTTTCTCTCATAAAAGCGCACGCCTCCAATAAGAATATAAGGAATCCCAAAATGTAAAAAAACTTCCTCCAAAATTCTTGATTGGGCATTGATTCGATATAAAACCGCAATATTTTCACAAAAAAATTCCGGTTTTTTTCCAATTTCTAAAATCTCTCTTGCCACAAACATTGCTTCTTCCTCCTCATTTTCTGCTTCAAAAATCTCAACCTCTTCCCCCCCATCTTTATCGGTGTAAAGTTTTAAAATCGGATGACTTTGATTTTGAGAGATAATTTGATAAGCAAAATCTAAAATCTTTTGGGTGGAGCGGTAGTTTTTTTCTAAATAAAAAAGAGAGACTTTTGAAAAATCTTTTTGAAATCGAAACAAATTTTCCATCTTGGCTCCTCGCCAAGAATAAATACTTTGGGAAAAATCACCAACCGCCGTTACCTGCTTTGCTTTTTTAGCCAAATATTTTATTAACTCATATTGTAAAAAATTAGTATCCTGAAACTCATCAATAAAAAAATAATTTAACTGTCTTTGATAAAAGTCTAAAACAGAGGGATTTTTTTTAAAAAGGAAAACCGTTTTTAAAAGCAAATCATCAAAATCCAAAGCATTATTTTCTTCCAATGCTTTTTGATAAAGATAATAAACTTGAGCCACTAAATTTTTTTTATAAAAAGAAAATTTTTCTAAAAAAACTTCTGGGGTAATCATTTCGTTTTTCGCTAAACTAATATAGTAGGCAAAAAAAGAAGGGGTTAATTTTTCGATTTTTTCTTTTTTAAGAATATTTTTTATCAAACTAAGCTGTTCATCCTCATCATAAATTAAAAAGTTTTTTGCGATATTCGCCTCTTTCCAAAAACGTCGCAAAACCAAAGCTCCAAAAGAATGAAAAGTCCCAATATAACCAAATTTAACATAAGCCCCCAATTCTTTTTTGATTCTTTCTTTCATTTCCAAAGCCGCCTTATTGGTAAAAGTAACCATCATGATCGAAGAAGGGGACACTTTTTTTTCTTTAATCAAATAAATTACCTTAGCAATCAAAACCTGTGTTTTTCCCGAACCTGCCCCGGCCAAAATCAAAGAGGAGCCATCAACAAAAAAAGCAGCTTTTTTTTGAGCTTCATTTAAACTCTCAAAAAGAAAACTCATAAAAATTTAAAAAAATAATTTAAAAAAATAAAGAATAAAAAATAAAAAACGCCGCCACCCCAAAAAGAATTAAAATTGAATGCACTGTACCCGATGTGGGAAGAGTGGTTACCGCAGTTGGTGATGGATAATAATTATTTGAAGGTAAAGGGGTGGGTACTTCTGCTTTGGCTAAAATAATTTTCGTTGGTGTGGGTGTTTCTTCGGTAACTAAATTGTTAGTTGGTGTTTGAGTTGGAGTTGGTGTTGGTAAATAAGAGGTTGGTGAAGAATTAGAAGAACTATTTTGATTTAAGGCAATAAATTTCTCACTGGTTGCCACTTGAGCTTTTGTTTTTTTTGGGGCAACAGCTGACGTTGTTTTTTCCTCAGTTGGTGCCTCCATTAAAAGATAACTAAAATAAAAAATTGCCCCAATTAAAAAAATCATCATCAAAATTAAACCTAAAGTAACAATCTTTTCTTTTTTCATTTTTTAATTTTTACTCGCCCAACCAGCCTTCGGTGCTTGAATGAAGCTGGGCCTCAATTTTTAAAAAAGAATCCGCCGTTGCCACTTGATATTCTTTATAAAAAACATTTTTTTCTGGATTAAAATTTTGGGTAATCGATTCTTTATCCCAAGCACCTTGATTAACCTTAATTCTTGCCATATCAATATCGGAAAAACCAACTTTTTCAATTCCAATAAAAATCTTTTCTCCCGGTTTTAAATTTTTTAGCTCCTCATCATTGAGTTCCTGCCATTTTTCATTATATATTTTTATTTTTCCGGTTAAAATTATTTTTCTTTCTTCATTAGTTAGTGAGGAATTAACTGCTAATTCGTTGGGTGTTTTGTTTTTTGTAATGGTAAAAATAAAAATAAAAAAAGATGCCAAAAATAAAATAAAAACAATAAAGAGGTTTCCAAAAAAGAATGAAAAAGAGACAAATTTTTTTTCATCTTTTTTTTCGATTAAAAAAATTTGTTTTTTTTCTTTCTCAAAATAAAAATTGTCTTTAAAATCAAGAAGATTGATTTTATTCTTTTTCCTTTTTATTTCCTTTTTAAAAAGATAAATTTGATAGCCTAATAAAATTAAAGTAACAAAAAAACTTACTAAAGAAATTTTATTGACTGAAGAAAAAAAATTAATAACTTCCTCCATATAAAAAAATAATATCAAAAACCAAAGAAAAGTCGCAAACCCAAACCAATCGCCAAAATTCCCAAAAAAGAAAACAAAATAACATTATTAGAGCCAGAAACAAACGGCGTTGGGGTAGGTGTAGAATAAAAAATCATCGGCGAAGGAGTCGGTGACTGCAAAGTTTCAGTTGGCAATATTTGAGAAGTGGGGGTAGGACTTAGCACTATTGTTGCTGAAGGAGTCGCCTCTCCCAAAACCCGACCAAAAATCGCTTGATTACCCACCAAACGAAATTCTCTTTTAACCTCAATCTCCTTATTATCTTTACTTTTTGTTCTTGCTATCAACTGATAACTTCCTAAAGGTAAATTTTCTAAAAACCTGATTGACCAAAAACCGTATTTATCGGTTTTGAGGCGAGCACTATAGTTTTTATTACCCGTCATTGGCAAAAGATTCACTAAAACCTCATTGCCTGGTATTGCTTTTCCTTTAATAAGAGGAGTAAAACCAGGAATCACCGCCTTTTCTTCAGGATAGATAATTTTTATTTCTTCTTTTTTATTAATTTCTTTCTCAAAGGTTGCTCCCAAAACTTGCTCCTCAAAAATAAATGAATAATCCCTCCCAATAAACAATGGTTGAGGAATAGGAGAAAGCTTTTTTATTTCTCCCTCAACTTTGGTCTTTAATCCATTCTCTGAAATAATTTCAATTAAGACTTTTTCTGAAGAAGAAGGAACTTTTGGGGTTAAATCTTTTAGACTATAAAAAACATTTAAAGGAATTAACCATTCACCGGTTTCTTTGGTAAATGAAGAGAAAGAATAATAATCTTTAACATTTAAAAAAACGATGGCATTGACCAAAGGGATATTGGTTTCTTGAAGTACTTTTCCGTAAATTAAAGTTGGCGTTTTATTGGGTAATTGAAGTTTTGGAGTAAAAAAACTAAAAGGTTCATCTTCGTATTTTTTAATCATTTGGTTATCAGAAACAATCACAAAAAAATATTTTTTTCCTGGAGATAAATTTTTTAAATTAACATAATGAAAAAAAAACTTGTTTTTGTTATTGACCGTATCCCTCTCATCCAAAATAATCGACGTTAGTTTTTTCTCATTTTCCCCATATAAAATAAAACCGGTGGTTTTTTCTTCAGTTTCCCAAACAATCGTTGCTTGATTGGGAGTGAGGTTAGTAATTTCTAATCTCTTCAAAAGCTTTTTTGTTGCTTTGGAAGGAAGAGGCTTTTTATGAAAAAGATTGGCAAAAAAAAGAGTGATAATAAAAACAATTAAAATCGCCAAAGGAAAAGGAACTTTTGGTTTGTTTTTTAAATAAAGATTAGTATAATAAGTCATATTGATTAAGGTTGTTTTTCCCCTAATATATTTAAAATTTTATCATCTAAATGATAGGTTTTTATCGAAGGTAAATTGGGGATGGCGATTTTTCTCTCATAAAAAGCATGATAAATATCAGCAATCATCCAAACAATTACTGAAACAAATATCGTCAATGATATTAAAAAAAATTCTTTTTTTTTCATAAATAACTAGCGTTAATCTCCATTTCAAATTCTAATAAACCTGAGGGGCTACTTTCTTTATTTTGTGTAATAATCAATTTCTCAACCATCTTCAATCGCCTTTGTTTTAACAATTCTTCTAAAAAATTAGATATTTTCAAAAAATCAGCCTCTCCCTCGATGTTTAACACTAATTGATTATATTTTTTTTCTTTTGCTTCTTTTAAACTTGTTTCTCCCATATCTATTTTTTTAAACAAAAAACCACTTTCACTTGAAACTTTATTCAAATCATCAATTACTTTGGCTAAATTTGGTTTATCAGGAATCGCTTCCTTCAAAAGCGGCAGTTTTTCTCGATTATTTTCTAAAAACTGTTGCAATTGAGAAATCATAAAAATTTTTTGATCATAGAATTGATTCAATTCTTCCAAATCTTTCGCTTGTTTTTTTAAAGAAAACAAAGTTGTAAGGGTCGGTCTTATAATAAAAAATATCGAAAAAGAAAAGATCAAAAAAAATAAAACGGAAAAAGTATAATCTTGAACTTTTTTAGAAAAAATATCTTTTTTAATCATAAAAATTGAGAAAACTCTAACTCAAACTCATAAAAAGCTTCACTTTTTTTGATTGATTTTAAATTTACTTTTTTAAATTTTTTTTCTTTTTTGACTAAATTAATAAAATTTTGAAGATTCTCAGGTAAAAAAGCGACTCCTAAAACCTCAATTGAATCAACCGAAAGTCTCATTTCTTTTAAGGTTAAACCCTGTGGAAAGATGGAAACAAAATATTTAAACATCGAAAGCATTTTCTCCTGCCTCTCTAATACCGATTTTGCTGCTTCTTGTTTTTTTTCAATGATTTCTGCTTCAGAAAGAAGGGGTAAAACTAATTGAATAATTTCTTTTTTCTGAGCCACTGCATCTTTTAAATCAATAATTTTTTGATCAAGTTGAAACCGATAAAAAAAGACAAAAATTATCACCAATTGAGTAACAACAATAATATATCGCAAATAATTTAAAGAAAAATAAACCAGTTTATCGACTATTGAAAGTTCTTTTTTGGTTAAAAGGTTGATTCGAAAGCTCATTTTTTATTTTTTATTAATTTGGTCATTTTTGATTTAATCCGACTGGCTTTGTTTTTATGAATAACTTTTTCTTTAGCTGCTTTATCTACGGCTTTGTAAAGATTCTTTAGTAGTTCTTGTAAGTTTTTTGCTCCTTCTTTTACTCCCTTTTTAATTTTTCTTATTAAATAATCAATTTTATTTTTATATTGTTTATTTAAAGCGGTTCTTTTTTTGGTTTTTCTTAAATTTTTTTTGGCGGTTTTAAGATTGGGCATAATTTTCTCCCTCCTTTCTTAAAAATCAAATTTTAAATTCCTTTTCATAAATTTTTTCTCCATAACTGCCGGTAAACTTTAAATTTAATTTTATTGATCCTAAAATATTATGATAACGACAAGTACCAGAAGAACAAGTACCCAAAACTATCTTTCTTCCTCCATAAGCATCTTCTTCGCCACATTGCCAAAATCTTTTCGTTTTAAAACATTTACCAATCACTCCTTGCTCAACCGCTCCCCCTTCGCCTCCCTCTAAAACATCATTATTTAGCACTTTATAACTTAATTCAAAATCAATGGCTTCTGTTCCTTTTGGTTCGTTACTGATAGTTAAGGCAACTTCTCCTTTTTTCAAAGGTTTAAACTCAACCTTAACTGAGGAATCAACGGTTGGAATTAAGGCTTCGGTGGATAAAGTTGGCCCTAACAAAACTTCTTTTTTCGAAAAGTTTTTATTATTTAAAAATAAAAAAGTCAATCCTAAAAAAACTAAAATAACAAAAACTACCAAAAGATAATTTTTTTTCTTCAAAATCATAAGCTTTTCAATCAAATTAATAACTTTTGATTTAAATAGTCTTTTAATCGATCAATTGATACCCGCTCTTGTTTTTTACTATCCCGCTCTCGCACAGTCACCGTCTCATCAGCCAATGTCTGAAAATCAATGGTCACACAAAAGGGTGTACCAATCTCATCTTGAGAAAAATATCTTTTTCCAATATTGCCTCGATCATCAAAAGCAATAAGATACTCACCTTTAATTAAATTATAAACTTTTTTTGCTTTTTCCACTAACTTTTCTTTATTGGCCAAAAGAGGAAAAACCGCCACTTTTACTGGTGCCAAACGCGGATCAAGTCGTAAAACAACTCTTTCTTCTTCTTCATAATAAGCATCAATTAGAAAAAACAAAGTCGCCCGATCAACCCCACCTGAGGTTTCAATCACCCAAGGAATAAACTCTTCTTTAGTGTTTGGGTCTTTATAAGTTAAATTATGGCGCGAAAGATCCCAATCACCCCGATGATGAATTCCTTCAAACTCACTCCAACCAAAAGGTGCCTGATATTCAATATCAGTGGCAAAACGCGCATAATGAGCCCGTTCGTGGGGTTCATGATCACGAAAGCGCAAGTTTTTTTCTTTAATGCCAAGATCAACATACCACTTAAACCTTTCTTCTTTCCAGTAAGAAAACCATTGATCACCCTCTTTATCGTCTGGATAAATAAAAAACTCAAGTTCCATCTGTTCAAACTCGCGGGAGCGAAAGGTAAAGTTACCAGGAGTAATTTCGTTTCTAAAAGCCTTACCAATTTGAGTAATACCAAAAGGAATTTTTACTCTTGAGGAATCAACAATATTTTTGAAATTAACAAAAACACCTTGGGTAATCTCACCTCGAAGGTAGGCTTTTTGTTTTGGCTCAGTTACTCCCAAATAAACTTCGGTTAAAATATTAAATTTTTTAGGCTGAGTAAAATTATTTTTTTGACCACAATCAGGGCAAATATTATCCACAATTTTATCAGCCCGAAAACGATGGTTACAGTTTTTACACTCAACCAAAAGATCAGCAAAAGAAGAAACATGCCCCGATCTTTCCCAAACGATAGGATTCATAATAATTGAAGCATCAAGTCCAACAACATCATCTCTTTCATAAACCATATTTTTCCACCAAATTTTTTTAAGATTATTTTTAAGCTCCAATCCCAATGGTCCATAATCCCAAAAACCAGCCAGTCCACCATAAATTTCTGATGAAGGATAAATAAACCCCCGTCTTTTAGCCAAAGCAATAATTTTTTCCATAAATAAATCTATTATAATGTAAATTTTGGCAATTTTTCATTAATAATTTCCTCAATGGTGGAAATATTTTCTTTAAAAGATTGATTTTTATTCAAATACCCCAAATTTTCAAGCAGGAAATTTAGATAAAAATTTAAATCATCTAAGTTAAATTGCCTTTTTGATAAATTAACCAAAAAATTTAAAGTTAATTGATAGTTTTTTTCATCTCTTAGATTTTCTGGCAAAATTTTTTCCAAAATATAAAAATAAAGATAAAAGGCCGGCCATTTTTTTTTGTCTTCTTTGATTGATAAAAAGCCAGAAATTAGGCTGACTTCTTTTAAATAAAAACGGTCATTCTTTTTTTCCAAAATAATTTTTAAAAAATTACCATTTTCAAAATAAGAAAGACGACGACTGGTGATTTTTTTTGCCCCAAAAGCAAAAACTTTAATCTTTCCTAAATCCTTAGTAAAAAAAGTTAATAAAATGTTTTTTTCAAGGAGTGGTTTTTTATTAAGAATTAAAGCTTCAGTCTTAAAAATCTGTCTCATAATCAATTTTAATAACTCGATTCGCTTTTTTTAATATTTATTAATCTCCTTATCAGTATCTAAAACTCCATCATATACTTTTTTATTATCAATAAAAACCGTTAAAGTCTGATTCTCAACCCCCGGCTGTTTTTGAACTAAAATTGTGTTCGTGGAAATATTTGATGGTAAGGTATATTTTACTTTAATGTTTGCTTTTCCTTGTGTTGGTACTTCTAAATATCCTTCAAAAACAGTTTTTCCTAAGTCATCATAAACCTGAACTTTTTTTAACGATCCTTGAAACTCAACTAATTTTGAACCTCGAGGAACATAAATTCTTACCCAGTTTCTTAAAGTAGCATTAAGACACAAACCGCCGCGCTCTAAATTACAGTCAGAGTGAGGATATGGATTTTTATAATTAACCGTTATCTCTCTTTCTCTACCTTTTGTCACTGACTGAATCTCTTCAGAAACAAACATATTTGATTTAGCACCAGCAAAATTAACATTGTTGATATGTAAATAGTCATTATTCTTACTATCTTTAATCCTCCCGGCAAAATTAACTTGTTCAACAGCTTTTTGTATTTCATCGTCAACAAAATACAAAAGAATATGTTTTTTTTGTAAATCATCAAGCATCACTTCAGTTAATTTTCCCCAGTATTTTGACGGTGAAGAACGAAGAGCGGTTTGAAAAAGAACATACATTAGTTCACCCAAAATTCCTTTTCGATTTTCTTTAATATAACCAACCGGTCGATCAACAATGTCAAAAAGAGTATAAATTACTGATGGGCAGTCACATCTTTTATCGATATCAGCCGAAAACTTTATCCCAGAAACATAAATATTGCCAAAAATCTTAAGTAAGTCAACCAAAACCTTTGAATCCATCGCAATAATCCCATCATATTTTACCCGCAAGCTACTTTTTTGATAAAGACTCTCAAAAAGTTTGACTGATTCTTTAAAATCAGGGGACAAATTACTATCACGGATATAAAAAAGATTAACCCCTTTGTGATAAGTCAAAATCTCAGGTGGTGCTTTTGGATGAGAAGCGATTGAACTATCTAAAGAATAAATATCATCAGATGAGACAATACTCATCTTTCCATCTTTGATTTTAAAAACAGCATAAAATGTCAAAAAACCACCGGTTGCTCTTCGCTCTTTATCATTTTGATAAAGAATTAAGTAGGTTTTTTCCTTTTTGCTTCCTAAAATCTCTGGTAGTTTTTTTATCAAAGGCTTAGCATCAACAAAAAGGGAACTTAAACCAGTAAACTGATCAATCAATTCTGTTAATCTCTCACGAATTACTAAGTTACCAATTTTTTTTGGATAACGATTGGGGTTTATTTTTGAAAGTTTTTCATTGGCAAGATCAATATCTTTGGCAATTGGATCAACTTTTTCAACCAATTTATCAAGAGTTAATACTGCGGTATGAAGTCTTTCTTCAGCTGATTTATCAACAAAAGAACTCTCCCCCTTTTTAAAACCAATTAAATCAGCATAAGGCTCAATCGCCTTAACACTTTCAATTCCAGCTTTGATGATATATTCTCCTGCCTCAACCCCATTTTTAAAATCAGAAACATAGGGAACAAAACTTAACCAATAAATTGATTGAGCGGTTTTTTGAAAATCTTGGTACTGGGCTGAAAAATCAGTCATCTTGGTTTTTAAAAGAGTGATATCATTTTTAGAAAAAGTTTCTTTTAACTGTTTTGCCGAGGCAATCAAAGTTTTTGATTTTTTGTTTATCGCAGCAATTGGCCGATAAACAGAAAAATAACAAAAAGCGATAAAAGAAATAATCAATAAGACTGATGCTAACAATACTTTGCTTTTTTTTCTCATATTTTTAATAACTTTAATTTTTAATTTTTTTACACCGCTCCTTTTCCATTAATCATTACCCAAGGAGTTTTTAAAATAATCTTAAGATCATTAACTAATGATAAATTATCAACATACGACGCGTCAAGGGCGATTCGTTTTTCAAAATCAAGATCAGATCTTCCAGAAACTTGCCAAAGACCGGAAATTCCCGGTTTTACTGATAAAACTTTTTTGAAAAGAGATTTAGTATGAGGAAATATTTTTTGTTGATAAGAAAGTTCATCTGGATAATAAGCTCTTGGCCCAACCAAACTCATCTCTCCTTTTAAAACATTAAAAAGCTGAGGGATTTCATCTAAAGAGTGTTTGCGAATAAGTCGTCCAATTTTTGTCACTCTTGGATCATCTTTTAATTTATAATTTTCCCGTTTGTACTCTTCATAAAGTTTTTTAAAACGTTTATCCGTTCGAAGAAGGTAATGAGCATTAACGATCATGGAGCGGAACTTATACATTTTAAATTTTCTACCATTTTCACCGACTCTTTCTGGAACATCAGCAAAAATTGGACCGGAAGAATCAAGTTTTATTAAAATAGCAATGACTAAGGCTAAAGGTAAAAATAAAATTATCAATATCAAAGAAAGAACAATATCTAAAAATCGCTTTAAAAATTTTTTATAAGTTTGCCCATAAAAAGGTTTAAGTAAGATGTTCATGTTCTGTTCCTTCAAAATTCTCAACGATGTTTTTAACCTTAGCTACCGAAGATTTTTTACTAATCAACAAAACATCTTTCGTATTAACTACCACTAATTCATCTAAATCAATCCCAACAATTAATTTTTCTTTTTCATAATTATAAATAAGACTGTCTCTTACGTGATCTAAATAAACCTTTCCCCGAATAATATTTTCATAAGGATGATTCTCCAAAGCCTCTTTTAACGACTCCCACGCTCCAATATCACTCCAACCAATATCCTCAATGACAACTAGCGCTTTATCTTTGTCTAAATTTTCCAAAATGGCATTGTCAAAATTAATACTTTCTACTTTACCATACTCTTTTTCCAAAACTAAAAAATAATCTTTTTTCCCATAATAAGCCAAAATTTTTTCGGTATTTTTATAGATATTTGGGGCAAGTTGAGCAAATTGTTTATAAAGAAAAGAAGGAGTGGTCACAAAATAACCTAAATTCCAAGCATAAGTTTTTGACTGAAAATATTTTTGGGCGGTTTCTTTATCTGGTCGATATTTAAAGCCTTTAAAATCATAAAAAACTAAATCGTCGATTTTTTCTTTTTTTTCTCCAAAATGAATGTAACCTAAATTCGTACTTGCAAAACGCGGTTTATGAGCAATAAAGATAATTTTCTGCGGGTTTTTTTCGATATACTTTCCGCTTTTTTTTAAAATTTCAATAAATAACTTGTTTCTTTTTACCAAATGATCACTCCATAAAATCGCCAAAGGTTCTTTTTGGTAAAGTCTATTTAAAATCCCGCAAACCAAAGCAATCGCGGGACCAACATCTTTTTTTTCTGGTTCAAAAATAAAATTATTTTTGGGAATTTGAGGCAATTGTTCATAAACAATTTTTTTATATTTTTTATTGGTGGAGATAAAAATATCATCGCTTTTAAATCCCAAAAGACAACGCGAAACCGTCAGTTGTAATGTCGAATAGTCGTCAATTATTTTTTCAAATTGTTTAGGTGATTTTTTTCGAGAAAGAGGCCAAAGTCTTGTCCCAGCGCCCCCAGCAAAAATAACAATTTTCATATTATTTTTTTAAATTTATCGACAAAATTAATTTTATCAAATTTTTTTAGATTTTTTAAACTATTAACTTTAGTTTGATAATTTAATTTTTTTTCAATTAAAAGAAACTTATCAATTACCCTATTTAAACTCTCTTCATTTTGCTCCTCAAAAAACAAACCGGTTTTATAAGAAATCACCGTCTCAAAAGCACCCCCTTTTTTGTAGGCCAAAACCGGTGTTCCAAAAAACTGCGCTTCCAAAGAAACATAACCAAAATCTTCTTCTTGGGGCATAATCAAAGCCGATGCATTAGAATAAAGATAAGCTAATTCTTCATCAGTTAATTTTTTTAGAAAAACAATATTTTTTGAGGCCATTTTTTTAAGTCTTTTTTCCTCACTACCCTCCCCAACCACTAATAAATTTTCTTTTCTCTTATTAAATACTTTAATGGCCAAATCAATTTTTTTGTAACTTTCTAATCTTGAAACTATTAAAAAAAAGTTTTTAGCTTTAAGTTGCAGCTTTGAGCTTTGAGGTTTGAGTTTTGAGTTAATTTTTTTCCAATATTCCAAATCAAACGGAGGATATATCACTTTACTTTCTCTTTGGTAGTATTTTAAACATCGTTTTTGAACCGTTTTGGAAATAGAAATAATTTTATTAGCCCTTTGGGCGCAGGCATAATCCCATTTTCTTAAGTAATTTAAATAAGGAGAAACTAAAAACTTTTTTAAACCAAAAAGATGATAGTTTTGCGGCATTATCCACAAAAAACGGGTTGGGGTTAAAAGATAAACAATGTGTTTGACTGGTGTTTTAACTATAACTCCTTTGGCAAAAGAAGAAGTCACCGAAATCACTAAATCAAAATCAGAAAAATCAAAAGTTTCAAACGCCAAAGGATAAAAAGGAAGAGACAAGAGACGGTTTTTTTTTATAAAAAAAGGAAGTTTTTGAATAAAAGATGTTTTTATTAAAAAATTCTTTGCCCAGGAGGCTTTTTTCTTATCAAAATAAGAAGAAAAAAAAACGGCCTTTGGAAAAATTTCTAAAAAGGTCAAAAGCACTCTTTCTACCCCACCCCATTTATCCAACCAATCATAAACAATGGCTACTTTTTTTTCTTCCATTTTTTTTATTAAATTAAAGTATAATAAAACCAAATATGTTCAACATTTTAAATATTTTAAATTTTTTTAAGAAAAATTTTAACAAAAAAGATTTTTTAATAATTTTTTTGATTTTTTTTCTTTATTTCTTCACCCGTCTTGTCAACTTAGAAAAATTTCCTATTTTTACCGATGAAGGAATCTATATTAACTGGGCAAAAACTGCCTGGCATGATGCATCAATGCGTTTTATTTCTTTAACCGATGGCAAGCAACCACTGCAAACCTGGGCCACCATTCCTTTTTTAAAACTTTTTCCCAATCATCCCCTTTTTGCCGGTCGACTTTTTTCTGTTTTTACTGGTTTTTTCTCTTTATTTTTTGTCTTTAGCCTTATTTTTCTTCTTTTTGACAAAAAAACGGCTTTTTTGGGAAGCTTTTTTTATATCTTTACCCCCTACTTTCTTTTTTACGATCGAATGGCTTTAACTGATTCCGCTGTCAACATGGGTTTTTTGGGAATTTTGTTTTTTTCCTTACTTCTTATTAAATATATCCGTTTAGATTTAGCTTTAATTTTTGGTTTATTTTCTGGCTTGGCACTACTTACCAAATCATCGACTCAACTTTTTGTTTTTTTAGGCCTTTTGGCGCCAATAACTTTTCTTTTTAAAAAAGAAAAAGATAGACTAATTAAAATATTAAATTTTTATCTTCTTTATTGTTTAGTAATTATTCTTGCCTTTTTGATTTACAACGTTCAACGCCTATCTCCTTATATGCATTATATTGGTATAAAAAACACCACCTTTTTAATGACGAAAGAAGAATTTTTAAAAGCACCTTTTTCTTTGTTTTGGAACAATGTTTTTGGAGTTTTGGTCGATATTGTTTGGGAAGCCGGATTTGTTTTACCAATTTTTGCTTTTTTTGGTTTATTTTTTCTTTTTAAAAGAAAAACGCCTTTGGCATTTTATCTTTTTCTTTGGTTTTTAATCCCTTTTTTAATTATTGCCTCAATTTCTAAAGTAATTTTTCCACGATACTTAATATTTTTTGCCTCGTTAATGATCGTTTTTGCCTCCTTTTTTCTTACCCAAATCAATAAAAAAGTAAAAATCTTTCTTTTTACAATTTTTTTAATTTCCGCTTTTTATTTTGATCACAAAATCCTTTTTGATTTTAAAAATATTTCTTTTCCCGAGGTTGATCGAGGTCAATATATTGAAGGACCCCCAGCTGGCTTTGGAGTCAAAGAGATTATTGATTTTTCCATTAAAAAATCCAAAGAAAAACCAGTGATTTTAATGGCGGAAGGGAATTTTGGCTTAATTGGTGATATGCTTCGCGCCAGTCTCCCCCGCGATAATCATCAAGTTTTTGTTGATGCTTACTGGCCACTTGAAGAAAAACATTTAATTTCTCGTCAAAAAGATTTGGATAAATATTACATTTATGTTGTTTTTCCTCACCGAAGTGACTTTCCCCAAAATTGGCCATTAAAACTTATCAAAAAATTTGAAAAGCCAGGGGAAAAATCGGCGATTTATTTTTTTGAGTTAAAAAAGTAAAAAATCAAAAATCCAAAAAAACTTAATAAACTTAAATAATTTCCTATTTTTCGTACCAATGTATCTTCAAATCTAAATTCTAAATTATGTCTCCCTTTTGGAATAAAAACAGTAATTAATTTATAGTCATTTTTGTCATCGATTTGTATTTTTTTGCCATTTAAATATGCTTGCCAGCCAATAAAATTAAAAGTATTTAATTGAAAAATAGTCGGTGTTTGAGCATCAATAAAAAATTTTTTGTCTTGAAAGCGATTTTCCAAAATTTTAACCTTTGCTTCACCCTTTTTTATCTCAAAGATATTTTTTGGCAAATTCTTTTTTTCAATATCCAAAACATAAACTCCGTATTCATTTTTTTTTGCTTTTACTCCTTTTGGTACAAAATGCAAAACTGTTTTACTTTGTTTCCATATGATTTCTTCATCAGTTACCAAATCATTATCGGAAACATAAAGATAATTTTGCGGTTTAAAATATTGATAATATTTAAAGATTGTTAAAATAATAAAAAACAAACAAATTAACCAAATTATTTTCTTGAATTTAATTAATTTTTCTAAAAAATAGATTCCCGATGTGGATGTTAAAGCCACAAACACTGAAGTCGATGCCAAAAAGCGCCAAGGAAACTGTAAACTCCAAAGCATTTTAAAATTTCTCCATAAAATATCAGAATAAGAAGTTGTCATCCATAAACCAAAAATCATCAAAAATACAAAAATAAGAAAGTTTAAAATAAGAAAAAAATCTTTTTTTCTTACCTTAAATAAATAAATCACAAAAAAAACAAAAGAAACCCCGATTAAAAAAATTGGCACTTTACCAATTTGAAAACTCATTCCATCCTCTATTCCTTTAATCGATGCCCCAAATCCCCAAGGTGAATACCAAAACTGATAAGGATAAATAAAATGATCACGATAACCCCCAAGCTCCTTATCCAAAAAAGTAAACTGTTTCTCGAAAAACATTGGCAGCCAATAAAAAGAAGATAAAGATAAACCAAAAATAAAACCAATCAAAAAATATTTAAGAAACAAAAATTTCTTTTTTGATAAAAACCAATAAAATAAAAACAAAAAAAATAAAAAGAAAAAGGTAGAAAAGGCAATTAATTGATGAGTTAAAATCAAAAAAGAAAACACCAACCCAAAAAACAAACTATTTTTTAAATTTGGTTTTTGATAAAGATTAATTATTGTCAAAAATAAAAAAGGAATAATTGCCATGGTAAAAAAATCCGCCAAAGCCCCCCGAACATAAGCGTTAATCGCGTGATAAAAAAGATAGTTATATAAACCAGAAGCTAAGAAAGCAACTGGTTTGGAAAAAAATTTCTTGGCTAAAAAAAACATCGACAAAGTCGATAAAATAAACCCAAAAATAAAAACTAACTTTATTGACCAAATCAAAGAAAAACCTAAGCGATAAAAAATTAAAGCCAAATAATAAACCAAAGGTGGATAAAAATTAAATAGTGGATCACCAAAACCAAAAGTTAATTTATCAACCCAGCGAGAATATAAATAACCTTGATTAACCGCCTCATTTAAAAGATAAAGTCGCACTGGATGCTGATTATCATGAATAGTAAAATAGTAGGGATTTAAAAGGGAAATAAAACTTGGAATTGATATAATTAAAAGAAGAAAAATATCAATTAAAAAATTATTTTTTTTCATTTTTTTTATTATACCAACAAAATAAAAAAATGGATCATCGCTCTAATTTAAAGAAAAAAACCGTCAAAAGTATTTTTAGTCTTTTTTTTCAAAGTGGCTACTCGGCTTTTTTGGGTCTTTTGGCTAATTTAATTTTAACCATCGTTGTTTCGCCAAAAATCTTTGGTATTTATATTACTCTTCTATCAGCCATCTCCTTCTTAAATTATTTTTCTGATATTGGTTTGGCCGCTTCTCTTATTCAAAAAAAAGAAATTGATGAGGAGGATATAAAAACGGTTTTTACGGTACAACAAATTTTAATTATTACTCTTGTTGCCTTGGGAATATTGGCAACCCCTTTTATTAGTCACTTCTATGACTTACCAAAAGATGGTACTTATCTTTATCTTGCTCTTCTTGTTTCTTTTTTTATCTCTTCTTTAAAAACTATCCCCTCAGTTTTCTTAGAAAGAAAAGTCGAATACGAAAAAATTGTTTTTGTTCAAATTGTTGAAAATACTTTTTTTTATCTTTTGGTAATTATTTTTGCTCTTCTTAGCTTTGAAATAAAAAGTTTTATTATTGCGGTTATTTTTAGATCCCTTACGGGCCTTTTTTTAATTTATAAACTTTCGCCGTGGAAGATAAGGATAGGTTTTAATAAAAGTTGTTTCTCCCAACTTATTTCTTTTGGTCTTCCTTTTCAAACCAGCTCATTTTTAGCTTTGTTTAAAGATGACTTAATTATTTTATATCTTGGTAAAGTGATCGGCTTTGAAGGAGTAGGTTATATTGGTTTTGCCAAAAAATGGGCTGAAGCACCAATAAGAATTATTATGGACAATGTCACCAAAGTTTTATTTCCAGCCATTTCTCGAATCCAAGATAATAAAGAAAAAGTTGGTCAATTAATCGAAAAAGTTTTGTATTATCTTACCGGACTAATTGCCCCATTAATGGTTTTTGGCTTTTTTTTAATGCCAAAACTTTTGGCAATTATCCCTCGCTATCAAAAATGGCAAAAAGCTTTGCCTTTATTTAATATCTTTCTTCTTTCTTCATTTTTAGTAATTTATTATGCGCCATTTATTAATGTCTTTAATGCCTTAGGAAAAGTAAAAAAATCATTTTTCTTCATGCTTTTTTGGACAATAATTACTTGGGTTTTTACTCCTTTTTTCACTAAATTTTTTGGTTATTTTGGTTTTCCCCTAACACATCTTTTTATTTCGTTAACTTTTCCTTTAGTGGTTTTATCAATGAAAAGAGAAATTTCTTTTAATTTTTTAAAACCGATTACCCCCTTTATCGTTTCTTCTTTTTTAATGTTTGTCACCCTTTTTCTTTTTAATCACTTTTTTTTGATAAACAATCCTTACTTTAATTTTTTCTTTAAGATAGTGATTGGAGGCTTAACTTATATTCTTACTCTTACCTTATTCTTTAAGATTAAATTGATTCACGAATTAAAAAAAATATTTCTTTAATAAAAATTAAAGGTAGCCTCCTTTTTTTAATCTTAAAATTAATTGACTAACCTCTTCTTTTTTTAAATAGAGATCAGTTTGGATATTAAATTCTGAAGGACTTTTTTTGGCTTTGATTTTAAGATTGTCTAAATTAACATAGTTTTTTTCAACCCAGTCCAAAAAGAACCGACCAAATTCCTCAGCTGGCGTCATAAAGATTGAGGCTTGATGATTAAAGATTAAAATTAAGGGTTTGTTTTTTTTAAACTGCGATAAAAAGTCATTTTTTAGATATTCATCTTCCCTAAATTGAGGAAGAAGGGTGGGGTATTTTCCAGGAAGTCTTCCTTTTTTAACAAAAAACTCATGATGCGGTTCATAAGGACCAATCCAATAATACTCATTTTTCTCAATAATTTGGTCGATAAAATTGGCAACATAAGAAAAGTTATAAACTGATGGCATTTTTTGGGTGAAAACAGAAAAAAATTTATGGTAAAAATTTTGTCCCAAAAAAATAAAAGAAAAAAATCCAAAAATAAAAAGAAGAACTTGGGTTAATCGAGCAAGATCTTTGAAAAAAACTTCTTTAAACTTTTTTTGATATAAAAAATAGAAACTAAAAATAGCTGAGATTAAACCTAAAACTAAAAATAAACTTGCCTGATAATCGGTTTCTGAGAATTTTTGGATATTACTTCTTGGAGCGGAAAAAGATAAAACAAAAAAATAGACTATTCCAATTGGTAGTCTTTCTATTAACAAAATTAAAAGTAAAGTCAAGCTCCCCAACCCTGATAAAACTCCAATTGGTAAATACAAATCTAAATGTTTGATATAAGTTAAAAGGACCAGATAATTGGCCCAAAAATTATCAATCAAGGTTAAAGCAAATTTAAAGGGATTAAAATGAGCACCTTTTACATAATTGGGAATTGAGATATAAAGTTTAGTATTGTAAACAAAATTGGCAAAGTAAAAATCAAAAAAAGTTCTTGTTAAAAAAAGATATAAGGTATAAACAAAATAGGGTAAGATGCTGTAGAAAATAAATAAAACAATCTTTTTTTTATCACCTAATAAAAGATAAAGCTGCCAAAGATATAAAAAGAAAGTTAAATAAACAAAAGTCGCCGAGGAAAAAACCAAACAAAAGTTTAAAAAAGAAACCAAAATAAAAATAAAAGATTTTTCTTCTAAATCTTTTTTAAAAAAAGTTTGAATAAGTAAAAGCCAAAAAGAAAGACTAAAAAATAAAACCGAAAGGCTATCGGCCAAATATAAATGAAACCAAAAATACAAAGCAGTCAACGGATAAAAAGCTAAAAAAATAAGATAAAAGGGATATATTTTTTGATGTCTTTTTCTAATATAAAAAGCCAAAAAAGAAAGTAAAACAAAATTAAACAATGACCAAAGTAAACGAAAAATTGTATAGGAACCAAAACTAAAACTTAAAAAAATTACTGCCAAATACCAAGCCAAAGGTAGATGATGATCAAAAAAATCACGATAGGGAAAACCACCATTTAAAATCGACTTTCCTGCCAAAAGATTAACAAACTCATCAGGATAAGAAACATAACGGGCATTGAATAAAAAAACAAAGAAAGAAAAAAGAAAAACCAAAAACTGCCAAAAATTATCTTTTAAAAAATTTTCTATTTTCTTTAGCATAAACAAAAAATAAGTAAATTAAATTTAATCCCAAAAAGACTGATATTATTATATGTTTTTGATTAATTTTTTCAACTGTATCCCATCCGCCCAAAAAAAGATAAGGAAAATAGGAAAACAAAAGGCCGGCAAAAAAAAGATTTAGTCTTTCAACTAACTTGGGAAAAAAAGGATAAAAAGCAAAAAAAATCAAAAAATACCAAGGCTGAATCTCCGAAAAAAAAGTAAGATAAAGGATTAAAATGAAGATTAAAAACAAAGATAATATTTTTGCCAATTTTTTATTAATAATCAAAAAGATTAATGGCAAAGAAATATACTTTATTCCGCCACCTAAAATAAAAAAAATAGCGCTTAATAATTTGTCTTTTTTCCTTATTAAAAAATATATTGCCAAAACCGAAAAACTCAAAGCAAGTAAATCATTGTGATTGTTAATCAATCCCTCAACGATAATTAAAGGATGAAAAGCCAAGATCAAACTCCATTTTTTATCGACTTTATAGGAAAAATAAATCATTAAAAAATAAAACAAAAACCAAGTCAGCTTAAACAAAAAAAAGGCCAAAAAAAATTTACCAAAGGAAAAAAATGAAGGAATGGCGGTTATTGGTAAAAAAGTTGGGCCATAGGGATAAGTTCGGTGAGTCCAGTGCATAAAACGAGTCCACGAATCTTTGGGAAAATCTAATGCAGAAAATTGATAAGGATTTTTGCCATAAAAAGTTAAAATTTTGGCATCAAATAAATAGTTGAAAAAATCATGAGATAAAAAAGGATAGGAAAATAAAGTCAAAAATCCAATTAGGAAGGCAGTCTTTAAAACATTAATTTTTTTCTTTTGAAAGAAAAAATAAAAATAAAAAAGTAATAAAATAAATAAAATATAAACTAAAGTTAACCAAAAACGCTTATAATAACCAAAATAAACCATTGCGTTTCTAAAAAAAGTCCAAAAAGGATGATTAAATAAGGTAAAATTAGGATCAACTAAAGCATATGAATAAAAAGAAAAAAATAAAATCAATAGAAAATAAAAAAATATCATATTCGTTTATTGATAATTTTAAAATTTTATTAATTAAATATCAAACTTTAATTGTTTTTTTGTTAACATTAACAATCTTTATCACTTTTTCATACCTTCGATTTTTCAATTTAGACAAACGTTTTGTTTTTGATTGGGATCAGGAAAATATTTGTTATTCGGTAAAAAATATTATTAATGGAAAACTAACTTTGATTGGCCCGCGAGTCTTCAGTGATGCTGGATTTTTTTTGGGTCCTTATTTTTCTTATCTTCTTGTTCCTTTTTTTCTCCTAACAAAACTTCACCCAAAAGCGTTAATTTTTTTTGTAATTTTTGTCAATGTCTTCTTTTTTTGGCTTTCATTTTTTTTATTAAAAAAGATTTTTGGCAAAACTATTTCTATCTTATTTTTATCTTTTTGGACAATTAACTTTTCTTTAATTCACTTTGATACAGTTGGTTGGTGGCCGGTAGTTTTGCCTTTGGGAATAATTTTGACTTTTTATTTTTTGGAAAAAATCTATGAAAAAAATAAACTCTCTGATTGGATAATTTTAGGATTAGTTTTGGGTTTTTTTGTTAACATGCACTTTCAGTTTGTTTTTATTATCTTTTTTTCTTTAATGTTTTTGTTAATTTCTCTAATAAAGAGAGAAATTATAATAAAGAAAAAAAATATATCTTTATTTTTTATCTCGTTTATTCTAATATTTCTTCCCCTTTTTCTTTTTGATCTTCGTCATCAATTTTTAAATACTAAAGCATTTTTTAACTTTTTCTTTGGTTCAGAAAAAGCTTTGAATAAAGATCTTTCTATTTGGTGGTCGGTTTTTGGCAATTTTTTAAAACCTCTTATTTTGGTGGGTGATCCATTTAAAAATCAATGGCCAACAAAAATTTTTTATTTTTTAAATCTTTTTATTATTTTTTTTCTTCAAAAAAAAGAAAAAGGTTTTAAAAAAAGATTTTTTCAATCATCCTTAATTTTGTGGATTTTTTTTCCTTTGGCCTTTATGTTTTGGGGTAAAAGACCGGCAGAGTACTATTTTATTTTTTTGTATCCCTTTATTTATCTTACCTTAATAAGCTTTTTTACTAAAATAAAAAAATCATTAATTTTAATTTTTATTTTAATTTTTATATTTTTTTCAACTAAAAAGAATATTTTCTCTACTTTTAAAAACAATTACTTTGGTTTTTATTACAAAGAAAAAGTCGCCAAAATTATCAAGGAAAAAACAAAAGGTAAGAAATTTAATATCTCTTTTGATGTCCCTTTGGGAATGAATCATGGTTTTAATTATTTTTTTGATTGGTATCAAATAAAGCAAACGGGTGATTTTTCTGATCCTTTAATTGAAGTGCGTATTCCTCCCAAAAAAAATGATATTGTCATTGACAAGATTGGAATTAAATTTCCTCAAGAATTAAAATAATTTTTTGACTTAACAACAATAGCACCAAAAACCAAAAGCCACAAATAAGAATAAATTTGAAATAAAAATAAAACATTTTGCGGATTAATAAAGAAAAATTTTGTCTTATCAAGAAGAAAGCTTAAAAAACTCCAAAAATTGCCTATTTTTTCTTTTGATAAAAAGTATCTTACCTGAATTGGTTTAGTAAGATCAAAAAAACAGTTTTTAAAATTTTTTGGAATGTTGGTTGTTATCTCTACCTCATATATTTTTCCTTTACTTTTTGAAATTAAAGGTATACCAAAAATAATCCCCTCTTCAGTTAAAGCATTACCTAAATTTCTATTCTCTTCATGAATTATTTTATTTTTTCCTTTTTCCTTAAGAGTTATTTTTACGTAATATCCACGTTTTAAGAAATCAAAGGGGGCATTATCTATTAAAAAAGGAAAGACGATGTATCCTAGATTATCATATTTGGCCAAAAATTCACCTTTTATATTTTTTTCTTCATTGAAAGGCTTTTTTATCTCATTTTTTGTTTTGTCAAAAAAGTTTGATGTTGGATATAAAACTTGAGCTATCCAAATTTTTTTTCTTTCTTCAAGTAAAATTTTCCTACCTAGCAATAGAAATTTATTCAATGGTAAAGTTAAACCAATTAACAAAATAAAAAAGCATATAAATTTTGCCAATTTTAAAAAATAGCCTTTTTTAATCTTATTTATAAAAATAAAAAACCAAGAAAAATTAAAAGCCAAAATTAACGAATGGTTAAGTGGCAAGGAGCCAAAAATAATACTTTGCCAGCCTAAAGCCGTATAACAAAGTCCTAAAAAAGGTATCAAAGCAAAAGAAGCTAGAGGAATCGAAAGATATTGCGCACCACTATTGACTAAAGTGGCAGTAAATAAAGTAAGATACAAAAAACCAAGTTTAGTAATTTTTTCTTTTTTGAAGATAAATCCAAAAGGAATTAAAAAGATTAAAATAACAAATGGGGTAATGAGAAAATTGTTGGGTAAAAAAGAATATAATAAATCTCTTTTTACTAAAAATACATGATCTAAAATCCCAAAATAAGCTTTTTTTGAAGTTAAAAAAGGAAAAAAAGAAACAATAAAAACCAACCAAGGAATAAAACTTAATAACCTTTCTCTTTTATTTCTTGCTTTTATTAAAAGCCAAAGTGGTAAAAAAAGAAATATGTGTTTTGTAATCATAGAAAGACCAAGGATTAAATAACCATTTATTTTTTGCCTATTTTTTTCAATTAAAAGCAAACCGATTAATCCTAAAGCAATCGCCAGATTATCAAATTGATTATGAAAACCAGTAGTATAGATGGAAATTGGATTAGTAAAGAACCAAATAAAAGCCAAAAAGGAAATCTTTCTCCACAAAAAATACCCAATTAACAAATCAGCTAAAGACAAAAATAAAATAACCAAAAAACGAAAAATCAACCAGTCGTTGAAAAAAAATAAGGACAAATAACGAAATATTCCCAAAATTATCGCCCAAAAAGGACCATAACTATATCTCTCAGTTGCCTCATAAACATTTTTTCCCAAAGTCATAATCTCACCAACAATCTTCCATGAACCGTAGTCAAAATTAAATCCCAAAAAAGAGACATAAAAACGAAGTAAAAAACAAAAAAGAATTAAAAAGGCACTAGACTAGAATAGCATCTGCTATACTAGTTAAAATGCTTGTTAAATCAGCTAAATTAAGTAATTATAAAATTAAAAAAATTATTAAATGTTTCATTATCGATATTGATGCCACAAAA
>Ga0308407_1000142_pt1 | contig 61492 bp, 45 predicted proteins | sample HotsprSampleMSe2_FD_203476 | JGI IMG/M metagenome (GOLD analysis project Ga0308407, IMG submission 203476) | Hot spring phototrophic mat microbial communities from Mushroom Spring, Yellowstone National Park, Wyoming, United States - 20060911_MSe2 ...
TCTATAATGGAATTCACTTTTTTAAAAAATTCGCTGCGACGAGTCTTTATTTGACCCATAAAAGATTCGAAGAATGTCATATTTCCTGATTTTTCTAATTTCATAACGCTAAAATAAGCATTATTTCTGGAATATAATAATAAATTGTCAATAAGTTATTAACAATCACATATTTGCATGTTAATAACCTTGCAAAGGACTCGATTTATTGCTAAAAAACTTCATGCAGATTTTTATTTTGCACACCCATTTGCATTATGGGAAAGAGCTATTAACGAATATACTAATAAACTTATCAGACAATATATACCTAAAAAAATGAGTTTCGATTTGGTACCCGATTTATTTGTAAAATATATACAGCATCAATTAAATAATAGACCCAGAAAAAAACTCGAATTTAAAACACCTTATGAAATATTTTGTAATTTTGTAGCATAAAGTTGCATTTATAAATTGAATTTGCCAACAATAAAATTTTTTAGTTATATTCATTGTAAATTTGTATCAAAAAATTGAAAAATCTATTTAGTTACAAGGCATTTAATTTTGAAATATATTCAGAATTCTCTTTTCGAACAAAACCCGAAACAAGTTATGTTTCCGAAGAATTTTATAGTTTGTATGTTAAGCAATACAACGAAGAAATTAAATTAGATAAAACAATATTTGAAAGAAAAAATATACAAATTTTTAATAATGGTTTTACTATCAGTGCAGGAGGTATGTATTTTCTTTACGATCATCAAAATAAAATTATTTATGTTAAACAGAATAATCATCGTTTATTTGAGGCATATTTTTGGGGACCTGTAATAGCTTTAGTTGGAGCATTTTTTAACTTTATACCTATTCATTCTTCTGGTGTGGTTGTTCGAGATAAAAGTTTGCTAATTTTAGGAAATTCTGGTTCGGGAAAATCGTCGTTACTATACGAAATAATGAATAGTTATGATGGTTATTATTTTTCAGACGATTTGATTCTTTTAAATAAGCAAAACAATCTGGTTTTTGCTTTGCCTTCATATCCTGACATAAAACTATGGTACGATGCAGTAGAACGTTTAGGAGCATCAAAAGTAAATCCTATTTATTATAAAATAAATAAATATTACGTTGATGATAAAAGTCGTTTTTTAGACCAAAAAACGGTGCCCGAGATTTTAATCTTCTTGCATACTTCAACTCAAGCTACTATTCAAATTGAAGAAATAAAAGGTTCTAAGAAATGGTTATATCTTCAATCTATGTTATATAGAAAACATTGGATAGAAAATGCTTTTCAGAAAAAGATGTTCGAAGTACTTTCAGCTCTGAGCAATCAGTGTACGGCGTATAAAATTATTCGCCCGCTAAAAATAAATAAAATAGAATGGGACGAAACTTTAAAGAGTTTTTTTAATCAGATACTCTAATGAAAAATGATACTGGTATAATATGGCTTGCTTCTTATCCAAAGTCGGGGAATACTTGGTTAAGAATTTTTTTATCCAGAATTTTGTATAATACACAAAACATAAATCAATTACAAATTCCCATTTATAGCTCTAAAGCTTTTATAGAACTTGAGTCGGAAATTGATATTAGTGAACTTACAATAGAAGAACTTCATCAGCTTCGTTTAGATGTATTTGACGAGTTCGCTAAAAATAAAATATTTCCTGTTAAAATACACGATAGTTTTAAACAGTATTTTTACCAATATCCATTTTTACCGTTTAGTAAAACAAAAATTGCAATTTATCTTATAAGAAATCCTTTTGATGTAGTTATTTCATTTTCTCGCCATTTAGGTTTAACAATAGATGAAACAATAGAGTTAATGAATAACGAAAAATTTACAATGGCTGCAAATGAAAATAAATATCAAATACAAATTCCTCAACATCTAGGTAGTTGGTCAAATCACGTTAAGAGTTGGACAGAACAAAGACTTATTCCTGTGTATATTGTTCGATACGAAGATATGATTCAAAATTCTTACGAAACATTTAAAAATATCTTAAACAAGTGTAAAATTCCTTTTACAGAAGAAAAGCTAACAGATGCAATTTCTTTTTCTTCGTTTACAAATTTGCAAAAACAGGAAGAAAAATATGGTTTTGAAGAAAAATCGGTACATAGCCAGAAATTTTTTCACACAGGAAAAGCATATTATTATAAAAATCTATTAAATTTAGGGCAAATTCAAAAAATAATGAAACATCATAAAGAGATAATTACAAAATTTAATTATTTACCAGAATATCTTTAGGTTTATGAAATATTTTAGAAAACCCAATATTACCTTTTCGACAATTGATGATGAAGTAGTTCTTATTCACCCCGAAAATGGTAATTATTATAGCTTTAACAAAGTTGGTTCGTATATATGGATATGTCTTGAAAAGCCAATAAACATCGAACAGCTTGAACAAAGCCTTATGTTAAAATACGACGTTTCTAAGGAACAATGTAAAAAGGAAGTAGAAGAATTTTTGAATCAGTTAATCGAAAAAAATCTTATAGATGTTTTGCACGATTAAGAAATTTACTTTGTTGCCTTTTATAGAAAAGAAAATGTTGATTGAATCTTTATTTGTGAGTTTATATGTAAAGATTTTGCTGCTCTTATTTTCGTTTAATTTTATAGAAAAAAAAATCATTAAAAAAAAAACAGAAAAAATTAAAAACCTGAATTCTAAGGAAACTATTTTGTTAATAAAAAAGTCTATTCAAAGAAGTTCGCATTTAATTTTTTGGAAAAACTTATGTTTAGAACAGTCATTAACAGCTTTAATTATGCTTAGAAAAAGAAAAATACCATATACATTGTATTTTGGCATTCGCAAAAATAATAGCAAATTACAAGCACACGTCTGGATATCTTCAGAATCTATTTATGTTATAGAAAAAGGAAATGAAGAATTTACTATTTTAAAAGAGTATAGTGGCTAATGTATGCTGTAACTGGAATAATATCTAACGTTAATCTTGAAGTCCCTTCAAAAGTAATTTCGTATTTTCAAGACATTTACCCCAATCGTTTCATTTATAATGTAAAACATAAAAATTTTAATGTAACAATATTGTCTTTAAAGAAAATTGAAAATAAAAGATTTATTTTTGAAACAGACGACGAAATTTGCTTTGTTTTATGCGAAATTAGTAACAAGCAAGAAGTTAGCAAAATAGCTCAAATAAATATAAACGAAATAAACTCAAATGAAGAACTATTATTTATTGCTTATAAAAATGTTGGTAAAAAAGTTTTTGAACAGTGTTATGGCAAATGGATTTTTATAATAAAGAATAAAAACAATGCAAAAATAGAATTATGGCGAGATCATATTGGAATGTGCTCATTTTATTTTTATATTAAAGAAAATTCTTTATATTTTTCGAGTCATTTAGGAACATTGCTACAATACAACAATTGCCCAAAATATTTGAATAAAATGCTAATTGCTAGCTTAATAGTAGGATATACTGGTAATGCTAACGAAACAATTTACAAAGAAATTTATAAAGCTCCAGCAGCATCTTTTGTAATCATAACAAATTTTAGCAACTATGAAATACATCGCTACTGGCAACCTAAAACAAAATTAATTAAATATAATAACAAAACCGACTATTTAGAACACTTTAAAAATATTTTAAATCAGATTATTGAAGAGAATGTTAACAATGATGATGTAATTGCTAGTACATTGAGTAGTGGTTTAGATTCAACTTTTTTAACTTCATATTTAGCTAATTATCTTCAGGAAAAAAAAATATATGCAATAACCTCTGTACCTTTAAAGGAGTTTAAAGAAATTTCAACAGGCAGAAGATATGGAAACGAAGAACCATTATCGGAAGTAATTGTAAAAAAATATTCAAATATAATTCACTTAAAAGACGATGCAACATCAATTAGTTTAATAGATACTCTACATAAATCCTTAAAAATACACGGTTATCCTGTTAGAAATGCAGTAAATCAATATTGGATTCTGTCGTTGTTCGAAAAACTTGCTATAAATAAAGTAAATAAATTGTTTATAGCACAAATGGGAAATTTAACAATATCTTGGCCATACTTAGAAAATACAAGCAATACATTATCAAAAATAATCAAAATACTTAGTATTTATTACCCATCAAAGAAAATAATTAAACAATATGAAGGATATTTCAACAAAAATTTTTTAAAAGCCAATAGCTTATATCGTTACTTATGGAAAAATAATTATTTTCCATATTATTATTCTTGGAACAATTCGCAAAAAAGAAAATATTTTTTTGAACAGTTATTATTACAAGGTTTTTCTTCGTGGAATGAGAAAGGAATTTTTTATGGTATAAATGTAATAGATCCTTTTGCCGATCCAAGAATAATTGAATATTGTTTTTCTATTCCTGAAAATATATTCAAAAATAATGAAGGAACAAGGCTTTTTGTCAAGTCAATAGCAAAACATTATGTTTCTGAAGAAATTATTAACAATAAAAAAAAGGGAATACAAGCAGCAGATGTAAGTATTCGCATCGAAAACGAGATAAGAAAAATCCAACAAATATTAGAATTATCAACTAAAAGTTGCGAATTAAACGAAATATTTAATACAACAGAAATATATAGAAAAGCATTTGAAAAAAAAATAAAAAATCACGTATTTTTACGTATATTGTTGATAACTTTATTTTACCAAAATAGCAACTTCAAATGAACATTTACGTATAATTGAAAAAATAAGATATTATGAAACCATTTGTTGTAATTATCGCTATATGTTTAAAAGCAATATTTAGCTTTGGACAAGGTTATTTGTGGATAAAGCATTATACCGGTATGGGACAAAATGCTCCACAATTTATTATTTCAGATAATGATGGTAATATTTACGTTGCAGGAAATTTTAATGGAGATATTCTGCAAGATGGAATAAATTATTCAACAAATGGATTACAAGATATGTTTTTAACAAAATATGATGCTAACGGTAATTTATTATGGAGTGTTAGATTAGGTGGTTCTGGTACAGAAAATATTTATGGATTGGCTCTTACTAACGATCAAAAATCTATATATATAGGGTTTACATTTAATGGAACAACAAACATTTTAGGGAATATTCTTGTTGCAGAACAAAACGATATAGCTGTTGCAAAGTTGTCATCAAGTGGTGATTTTGAAGATATGTTTGTTGTTGCTGGAGGGTCAAATCAACAAGTTAATGGAAATTTATGTGTAGATGAAGATAATAATTTATATGTTCTAGGAATATTTACTTCAGAAGCATATATAGCTGGGGGTGCTACAAGACTGGAAGCCAATGAATTTTCGACAAGACAAAATTTTTTGGTAAAATTTGATCAGTGGGGAAATTTTATCTGGGTAAAAATGTTTGAAGGAACAAGCTCTTTAACATATATTAGAACAGTTACTTCTGTTGGAAATAACATTTACATTTCAGGACAATTTTCAGGAACGTTAACTTTTGAAAATAACGTAATTACAAGTAGTAATACTTTTAGAGATGGTTTTGTAGCAAAATTAGATCAAAATGGTAACGATTTATGGGTTAGAAGAATTATGGGAAGTGGAAACGATATATACATACATCGTCATAATACCGATGAAAATGGTAATGTTTATTTAGCAGGTTATTTTGCATGCTCTCAGTTAAGTATAGATTCAACAGGTAATAATCTTTCGCTTTTACATCCACAAAATACTTATCCTAATAGAAATGATATGATTATATTAAAATACTCTGTTAATGGAACATTACAATGGATTAGAAATTTTGGAACTAACGGTGAAGATAAATTGTATTTTATTCATTCGGCAAATAATATTTTTACTGCATCAGGATCTTATGGTGGGAATATTTCTTTTGATGGAAATAATTTAACATTAAAGGGAGGTGTAGATGCTTGTTTATTGATAGGAAATTCGGCAAATGGACAAATAACAAGAGCATTTTCTGCAAAAGGTAAGCTTACAGAAAATAATTGGAGTGGAATTTTGACACGAACAGCACGGAGTTTTTATTTTATAGGCGAATTTACTTCCGATACTTTGTTTATTGGGCAACAAATATTCCGAAATGCTCGTGTTAATTATAGAGATGCTTATGTAGCAAAAATGGGTTGTTTCGATGATATTAATTTTTCGGCAACAAATGTTTCTTGCCCTGGAGGAAATGATGGAAGTATTACTGCAAATCCAACCCAAGGGAACGAACCTTACACATTTTTATGGTCAAATGGGGCGACTACACAAACCATTAATAACTTATCTGTTGGAACTTATACTGTTACAGTATCAGGTACAAATAATTGCACATTGGTGAAAAATTATTCTTTACAACAAAACCCACCGCTTACTTCATCATTTACAAAAGAGGATCCATGTGCGGGCGCTAATAATGGTTCTGCTACTGCATTACCAAGTAATGGAAAAACTCCGTACACATATCAATGGTCTAATGGAAAAACAACACAAACCATTACTAATTTATCTGCTGGAACTTATTATTGTACAATAAGAGATGCATGTTTAACAACGGTTGTAATAACAGTAACATTATCGGCTAATACTTTTTCAGGAGTTACTCTAAACAGAACTCCATCGAATCGTTGTGTAAATACTGCAACATTCACTGCAATACCTAATGGGGGGAAACCACCGTATTCCTATATATGGAGATCGCCAACTTCTAATGGTCCTATAGTTGGAACAACTCAAACTATTATAGATAGACCTCCTCAAACTCTTCACTATGTTACTGTAACTGATGCATGCGGAATTACCAAAACGGCTTCAGGCAGCGTAGGAATACAAAATGTAACATTAACTCCTTCATCAGGTTGTACGCAACCCGGACAATGTACAGGTTGGGCACAAATTGATCCTTCAAATGAATTTCCGCCTTATACATATTTATGGGCACCTAATGCAGGAAGTCAGACTACACAAAGAGCTATAAATTTATGTTATAATTCAACAGGCTATTCTGTTACAGTTACTGATAGATACAATTGCACTTATTCCTATTCAGGCTCTGGAACGAGGGTTTTAAATTGTTCTAAGTCGTTAGTTTATAATGAACATCCAGACATATATGTAAATATTTATCCAAATCCTGTTCAAAACGAACTAAGCATACAAATATTATCAGAAAATAACATTTATAATAGTATTTATATTTATAGTTCGGAAGGAAAGCTTTGTTATGTAAAGAAACTAAATTCTAACGACGTTGAATTAAAGGTTAACACAATTAACTGGAGTGAAGGTATTTATTTAGTTCGTCTTATTTCTGATGAAGAAATATATTCTAAACCAATTATTATTAAGCGGTAAAAAATTATTTTGCAATTAAAAAATTTAATGCTACCTTTGCCTTCCATTTTTAAAAGCTTGTTTTATGAAAAGAACATTTCAACCTTCGAATCGTCGTCGTAGAAATAAGCATGGCTTTCGCAAAAGAATGTCAACACATAACGGAAGAAGAGTGCTTGCTGCACGTAGAGCAAAAGGCAGAAAAAAACTTACTGTGAGCGACGAGTTGAAAGGCAAATAAGAATAAGTTGTAAAAGAATATTACAAAAAATATTCTTTACTCTCATTTATGCAAAAAATTAATACAGTTGTTCGTAAAATAAAATCATCACAACGCATTTCAAAAGAAGATGCGTTGTTTTTGTATAATAATGCTACTTTATCTGATTTGTGTATTTTAGCCAACGAAATTAAAAACGAAAAGCACGGAAAAAAAGTTTATTTTATTCAAAATGTTCATGTCGAGCCTACAAATTACTGTGTTTATAAATGTAAATTTTGTTCTTTTCAAAAACAACCTTACGAAAAAAATTTTTTTGATTTTTCGTGGGATGAAATAAAAAACTTTTTAGAAAAATTACCTAAAACAATAAAAGAAATTCATATAACTGGTGGTGTTCACCCGGAAAGAGATATTTACTGGTACATAAAACTTATTCAGAATATTCAAAAAGTTCAACCTCAGGCAAAAATTAAAGCATTTACAGCTATAGAAATAAATTACATGTGTAATAAAGCAAAAATTTCGATTGAAGAAGGATTAAAGTTGCTTAAGGAAAAAGGATTAGTTGCTTTAGCGGGTGGAGGTGCAGAAATATTAAATGATGAAATAAGAAAAAAATTATGCCCAGAAAAAGGCAATTCGCTTTTATGGATAAATACACATATAAAAGCACATCAATTAGGTATAAAATCGAATGCAACAATGTTATATGGTCATTTAGAAAGCATAGAACATAGAGTTGAACACATGAACACAATAAGAAATATACAGGATAAAACTAATTCATTTCAGGCATTTATTCCATTAAAGTTTAGGAATAAAAATAATTATTTGTCAAATGTATCAGAAGTTCCATACATCGAAGACATTAAAATATTTGCTTTGGCAAGAATTTTTTTCGATAATATTTCTCATATTAAAGCATACTGGCCAATGTTGGGTAGGGAAAAATCGCTTTTTTTACTTCATACAGGAGTAGATGATATAGATGGAACAATATTCAATAGTACAAAAATTTATAGTATGTCTGGTAGTGATGAACAATCGCCAAGCATATCTGTTGAAGAATTAAAAAACTTGATAATAAAAGAAAATTTTATTCCAGTAGAACGTGATATTTTATATAATGAAATAAAGTCATAAATTTGTTCAACCTTTAAATAAAATTGAGTGTCTTTAAAAAAACATAAAATGAAAATTATAAAATTTACTAGTATTAACATCTTGGCTTTAATTTTAGTAACAGGGTGTATAAAAGATAATTTTGATTTCGACAAATTATCAACTTATGTAAATTGGAATCCAAACATTGCTGCACCGGCAATTCATAGTAGGCTTACTGTTAGAGATTTAATTCAGGATTACGATCACCAGCATTTATTTGTCGAAGATTCTACTCATTTTCTTTATTTGATATACAATAGGCAGGTATTTTCATTACCTGCTAATAATTATATTGCATTGGAAGATCAAAATTTTCCACCACAGCAATTTAATGGTAACGAATATATTAGTCAAGGTTTTCCAACAGTATCAACAGTTTCTGTAAATAAAAATCTGACTTTGCCATTATCGTTGCAACAACCTACTGATTTATTCGATAGCCTTATTTTAAAAAATGGCAATTTTTTTATTAACGTTAATTCTAATTTTTTGCATAATGGATTGCTTACAATAACTTTTCCAACAATAAGAAAAAATAATTTACCTTATTCAAAAACCGTTCAATTAGATGCAAGTGGAAATTTTAGTTATTCCAATACATTTAACGATTTACAAGACTATAAAGTCAATATGCCAACAGCCAATCAATTAGCTTGCGAACTTGTTTTAACGCTTACGAAAACAGGTAACAATATTATATTACCAGCGCATAATTCAGAAGTTAGTTTTGGTTTTAATGGTTTAAATTATAAAATTATTTTTGGTCATTTTGGTAATAGGGTCATTCCAGTACAAGAAGATACTGTTAATGTAGAAATATTTAATAATACATTGATGGGACAACTGTATTTTGTTAATCCAAAGATAAGAATATATTTATATAACTCTTTTGGTGTGCCACTTGGGGTTGCTTTTACTAATTTTCGTATATATTCTTCGAGCGACCAAACATATTATCCATATCAAATACCAGCACAATATAATCCTTTAGTTTTACAAGCACCAACTTATGGCGAAAATTATAAAATAACAACCATTACACTCGATACCTTAAATTTTCCACAAATTAGAAATATTATTTTTAATAATCCCCGTTATTTTTATTTACAAACTACAAGCATGATGAATCCTCCTTTTACAAGTCAATATAATTTTTTAACCGATACAAGTCGTTTTGCCGTTAATCTTGAGGTAGAATTACCACTTTGGGGACGTTCAACACAATGGGTATTACAGGATACTTTAGATTTCGATTTTTCTGAATATTATAGAGATTTTGCTGTAGATTTAAATAACATTGAATATGTAAAATTTGTTATAAATGCTTTAAATGCTATGCCAACTGAAGCAAAAGTTCAGATTTATTTTACAGATACGCTTTACAATAAGATAGATTCTGTATTTAATCCTCAAAATATGATGATTCTGCATAGTGGAGTAATAAATAATCAGGGGAAAGTTGTACAACCATCATTAAAAAACACTCAAGTTGTTTACACAGGAACAAGACTATCGGGATTAACAAACGTAAAAAAAGCACTTATACGAGCTTATCTTAATACAAGTAATCAAGGTAATACTAACGTGCGTTTTTATTCGAACAATTATATAGATGTAAAGATGGGTATTCAGGTTCAGGCAAAAATTAATTCACAAACAGATTTTTAATTAATTCATGAGAATTATGAGAACAATTTTTATAATAATAATTTTATTTATTTCATATAATTTGTGGTCGCAACAGAATCAAACTTTATATTTTATGTCGGTTCCGCAAGCCAATATCACTAATCCTGCTATTTATACACCTTGTAAAATAACAATTAGCGGAATGTTAGTTCCTGTATCAGGACAATTAATGCCACCTATTTATGTGAACTACAATAATAATGGATTTGCTTACAAAGATTTTATTCATCATGGTACAGGAATACGTTCAGATTCGTTAATAATGGACTTCCCTAATTTAATTAGTAAAATGAGAAAAGTTAATTATATAAGTTTAGAAACTCATATACCATGGCTTAATGTAAGTTATATGTGGAAGGATTGGTATTTTAGTTTTGGTATTACTGAAAAAATTAATGCAATGGTAAGTATTCCAAAAGATTTGATTGTATTGGCATGGGAAGGTAATGGTAAGTCATTATTAGGCGAAAAAGCTTTTTTAAGTTTCTTAGGAACAAATATCAATTGGCATAGAGAATATGCTTTAGGTGCGGCAACTACGTTAAACAATAAATTGACTGTAGGCGGTAGGGCAAAATTGTTGTTCGGGAAATCGAATATGTGGTTTAAAAATAATAAATTTACATGGCACACAAATAAAGACGATTTTTCGTACACTTTTGATTTAGACATGGATATAAGAGCCAGTCAACCATTTTACGACATTACTAAGCTTATATACGATTATGCAAACGACTCATTAATGTTCGAAATGGATACTTTAATAAATATGGATAATGTTACTTTTAACGATATTAGAAAAAAAGTAATTTTCAATGCAAAAAATAAAGGATTAGGGATAGATTTAGGCGCAAAATATAGGTACAGTGATAAAATAACTTTATATGCAAGTTTGCTCGATTTTGGGTTTATTCGATATAAACAAAGTGCCGAGCATATTAAAGCTAAAGGTAGTTTTTATTTCGATGGATGGGATATTCAACCATATTTCGAAAAAAATGACTCTGTTATTAAAGCGCATACAGAGCAATTTGTTGATTCTGTTGTTAAATTGTTCGATCCAAAACATAATAATAAACCATATAGTTATTGGTTACCTTCACGTTTGTACATTGGGGGTACTTATCAATTAACAGAAAAGTATTATATTGGTTTATTGTTAAGAAACGAATATTTTTTAAAAAGGATACATAGTGCTATTACTGTAAGTGGAAATGCAAAATTTACGAAATGGTTTAGTGCAAACTTAAGTTACACTATACAAAATAATTCATTCAAGCATTTAGGATTAGGTTTTGCTCTAAAATTTGGTTTTTATCAGTGGTATATGGTTAGCGATAATGTTTTTGGTTTTATTTTCCCACAATCAAATAGAACAATAAATTTAAGAATGGGATTGAATATGATATTTGGATGTAAGAAAAAAGAAACAAGGACAATGCTAAATACTAATTTTATTCAATAAATTTTGTTAATAATAACAAAATTTCATAAATATCTTATAATAAATATGTTATTGCTGTTATGATTAGTTATTGCAAATTATGTAATATAGTTAACAAAATACTTTATGTTAGAAAATATTAAATTCATAAAAACATTTAAGCTTTGAAATAAAGCAAATAGATTTTCTGTTAGATTAAAAATTGCTCGTAAATATTGTGAACTTTCAAAAGAAAGAATAATTAAAGAATTGGGAACAATATTTTAAAACCATAAAAAGCACAAATATAAACAGCCATATTTTACTAATATTCGGAAAATAAATAATTTTTAAGAAATAGAAATCTTATTTAGAATTATTCTTATTAAATTTGCAAAAATGTAATTGTGTTAAATATGTATTCAGAAAAATCTATAAGCTTTGACGAATTTAAAAAAGAGGTTCTAAACGATTATTATATATGCAATTTAAGTCGTCAATTAAGTATATTAGGACGAAAAGAAGTGTTAAGTGGTAAAGCCAAATTTGGAATATTTGGTGATGGTAAGGAGCTTACTCAGGTGGTTATATCAAAATATTTTCAAAATGGCGATTGGCGTTCGGGATATTATAGAGATCAAACGTGGATGATAGCATCAGGATTGCTAACTCCTGAACAGTTTTTTGCACAATTGTACGGCGATACCGATTTAAAAAATAATCCGCACAATGCAGGTAGAGTTTTTAACAACCATTTTAGTACACCAAATACTAACCCTGATGGAACATGGAAAAATTTGGTAGAGCAAAAAAATAGTGCAGCCGATTTGTCTCCTACAGCAGCACAAATGCCTCGTTTGCTTGGTTTAGCTTATGCATCAAAATTGTATAGGAACTTACCTGAACTTAAAGAATATCTTTTATTTTCAAAAAATGGTAATGAAGTTGCTTTTGGTTCTATTGGCGATGCTAGCACATCAGAAGGGCATTTCTGGGAAACTATTAATGCAGCAGCAGTTTTACAAGTTCCTATGGCTGTTTTTGTTTACGACGACGGTTATGGAATAAGTGTTCCAAAAAAATATCAAACTGCAAAGCAAAGTATATCTGAAGTTTTAAGAGGATTTGAAGATAATAATGGACAAGGAATATTAATATATAAAGTTAAAAATTGGGATTACGTCGAGTTAAATAAAAAAATAAAGGAGGGGATAAATATATGTCGTCAGAAACATATACCTGTTTTGTTTCATGTAGAAGAAGTAACCCAGCCTTTGGGTCATAGTACTAGTGGTTCGCATGAACGCTATAAAAGTGAAGAGCGTTTGAGATGGGAACAAGAATACGATCCTATATATCGCTTTAAATTATGGATTGAAGATAACAGAATTGCTACATTTTCTGAAATAGAAGAAATAGATAATAAAGCTATTGAAAGAGCCAAAGAAGCAAAACAAAGAGCATGGCAAAATTTTACTACCCCAATTCGCAAAGAACGCGACGCATTAGTTGCTATAGTTGAAAAAAAGACCTGTAAATGTAAACGCGAACATGTTGATAAAGTATCAATTATTGCAAACGATTTAAAACAAATTTTATATCCCATTAGAAAAGACATATTTAGTGCTGCAAAGAAAATTTTACGTCATGTATGTTTAGATTGTTCTATTCGCAAACAATTGCAAGATGAGCTTCATCAATGGTTAAAACGAAATTATGCAGATGCTCATAATCGTTATAGTTCTAACTTATATGTAGAATCGCCAAAATCGGCATTAAAAGTAGAACCTGTTGCTATTATTTATGAAGAACCATCGGTAGAAGTTCCTGGCAGGGAAATAATTCGCGATAATTGGGATGTTCAATTAAAAAAATATAAAAATGTTGTAATATTTGGCGAGGATGTTGGGTATATTGGAGGTGTAAATCAAACTTACGAAGGCTTACAAAAAAAATATGGTGAGTTAAGAGTTAGTGATACTGGCATAAGAGAAGCAACAATTTTAGGACAAGGGATCGGTCTTGCTTTGAGAGGAATAAGACCAGTTGTTGAAATTCAGTATTTCGATTATTTATTGTATGCTTTGCAATTGATGAGTGATGATTTAGCAACGCTTTTATACCGAACAAATGGACAACAAAAAGCCCCTGTTATTATAACAACGCGTGGTCATCGCTTAGAAGGCATCTGGCATGCTGGTTCACCTTTAAGTATGGTTATAAATTCTGTAAGAGGGATATATGTTGCTGTGCCAAGAGATATGACAAGAGCAGCAGGATTTTACAATACCTTGCTCGAGTCTGACGATTCTGCATTAGTCATAGAGCCATTAAACGGTTATCGTTTAAAAGAAAAACGTCCTAAAAATATTGGTGAATACAAAATTCCATTTGGTGTCCCAGAAATATTATTAGAAGGAAATGATGTTACTTTGGTAACCTATGGTTCTAACGTTAGAATAGCAATTGAAGCGATACAGCAATTAAAGGAATTTAATGTGTCTGTCGAATTAATAGATGTTCAAACACTTTTGCCTTTCGATATAAATAAAATAATTCTTAATTCCTTAAAAAAGACCAATAAAATTGTATTTTTCGACGAAGATGTTCCAGGTGGAGCAACTGCCTACATGATGCAAAAAGTATTAGAGGAACAAAAAGGTTTTTATTATCTCGATGCTGAGCCTGTAACAATAACTTCAAAAGAACATCGCCCTGCATATTCAACAGATGGTGATTATTTTTCAAAACCAAATGCAGAAGATGTTTTTGAGAAAATTTACAGTTTGATGCACAAATATAATCCACAAAAGTATCCTCAAATTTTTTAAAAACATTATGACTTCTTACCAAAAACCAGGTTTTCAACTATTTATTTTATTTTTCCTTGCTTTTGTATGGGGTTCTTCGTTTATATTAATTAAAAAAAGTTTATTACTTTTTACCGATATAGAAGTTGCAGCTTTAAGAATATTTATAGCAGCATTGTTTCTTGTTCCTTATGGTATTGTAAAAATAAAAAAATTATCTTATAAAGATATAATAAACATTACAATTTCTGGATTAATAGGAACAGGGATACCTGCTTTTTTATATTCTATTGCTCAAAAATATTTAACGAGTTCAGAAGCATCTATATATAATTCACTTACACCTTTATTTACCCTCTTATTCGCTTTTTTAATTTTTAAAATAAAAATTCATTATTTAAATGCAATAGGAATAATTGTTGGTTTGATTGGCACTTTGTTTTTAATTAGTCAGAAAGAAATATCAGAAACAGGTTTTTCTGTTGTACCAGAATACGGCTTGTTGTTAATTATAGCAACAATTATGTATGGATATAATACAAACTTTGTAAAATATAAATTAAAGCATGTAGATGAAATATCTATTGTTTCTGTATCTTTTCTTGTTATGCTCATACCTTCGTTCTTTTTTTTAGCAAATAATAATTTTATTAAAAAATTTAATGATCCTTTGTTCTCTATTTCTATTTTTTATATGTTAATATTATCGGTATTAGGAACATCAATTTCTTTAATTATATGGAACAAACTTTTAAAAAATATTTCAGTTATATATGCAAGTAGTGTAACTTATTTAATTCCTATTTTTGCTTTAATGTGGGGTTATTTAGACAACGAAAAATATAATTTTAACCATTTTATAGCAATTATTTGTATTTTTACAGGCATTTATTTAGTAAACTATAAATCGAAAAATGGACTTTAACCGCAGTCAAAGATTATTTTTTTCAATATCGTCAGGTATCTTATTATTTGGAGGTTGGGCAGGTGGAATTTGGCAATGGATGGTAGTTTTTGCATTTGTTCCGCTTTTATTAAATGAACATTATTTTTGTTTGAATAAGGATAAATTTAAGACTTATCATTTTTTCTTACATTCGTATTTAACATTCTTTGTTTGGAATGCTTTTTCTACATGGTGGATAATGAAGGCAACACTTGTAGGTGCGATATTGGCTATTGCACTTAATGCTTTTTTTATGGCATTTGTTGCCTGGATTTTTCACATAGTTAAAAGAAATTTTGGAATCCGAATAGGATATATTTTTTTTATTGCTTTGTGGCTTACTTTTGAATATATACACTATAATTGGGAATTATCGTGGACATGGATGACTCTTGGTAATGCTTTTTCCGAGCAGGTTAAATTTATACAATGGTACGAATATACAGGTGTACTTGGTGGAAGTTTGTACATCTTGCTTTTAAATACATTATTATGTTTGATAATAATACAGTGGATAATTGACGCATACGTTAAAAGAAAAATAGTTTTGTTTGTAGTTCTATTAGTAGTAATTCCATCTTCTTGGTCTTTGTATAAGTACTATAGTTATAAGGAATTAGGTGAACCAATAGAGGTTTTGATTGTTCAACCTAATATAGATCCGTACAATGATAAGTTTTCCGGCTTGAGTTCAGAAAAGCAGCTTGATATATTTTTAAATTTAACCGAGAAAAATATAAAACCTAACACAAGATATATAATAGGTCCAGAAACTGCTTTACCAGATGGAATTTGGGAAGAGGATTTCGATTTTCACCCTTATATTACAACTTTAAAAAAGTTTGCTAAACAGTATAATGTAACTTTTATTTTAGGTGCTTCTACATATCGAATGTTCGAAAATAAAATAAGTCCGGTAGCAAGAAAATTTAAAAACGAAGAACTATATTACGAATCATACAATACAGCTTTACAAATTGATTCGACCGAAGTACAAACATATCACAAATCGAAGCTTGTGTTAGGGGTAGAAAAAATGCCATTTCCAAATACATTTTCTTTTTTAGAAAAGTTAGCTTTAGATTTAGGTGGAACAACTGGAAGTTTAGGAATAGAAAAAGAACCTAAAAATTTTGTCGGATTGTATAATGTTGCACCTGCTATTTGTTACGAATCGGTTTATGGAGAATACTTATCTAAATTTGTACAAAAAGATGCAGAATGGATTACTGTTATAACAAACGATGGTTGGTGGGACGATACCCCTGGATATAAACAACATTTGTCTTATAGTAGTTTAAGAGCAATAGAATTTAGAAAAAGTATAGCTCGTAGTGCAAATACAGGTATATCTGCTATAATAAATCAAAGAGGCGATATTCTTCAACCAACTTTGTGGTGGCAACCTGCTACTATTAATGGTATTATTTATGCTAATAAATATAAAACATTTTATTCGATTTGGGGCGATTATATTGGAAGAATATCCACTTTTTTAACAGTTCTAATTTTGTTATTTTTTGTTGCACAAAAATTAATGAATAAAAAAATATTATCCAAGGTCACTAATTCTTTCTAATTTAGCAAGGTTTAAAATTTTAATTTTTCGACCTTCTATAGCAATAACATTTTCTTGTTCAAATTGTCTTAATGTACGAATTGCGTTAGAATTTGTCATATTGCTAAGACTTGCTATATCTTCTCTTGATAAATAAGCACTTATTGTCATACCGTCTTCTTCAAAGCCGTATGTGTCGAGCAGCACTAATAACGATTCTGCAAGACGTCCTCTAACATGTTTTTGTGTAAGGGTTACACATCTACTATTTGAAAAGCCTAATTCTGTGGCTAAAGATTTAATTATTTGTAATGAAAGGTTAGAGTTTTTTCTAAGAACTTCAAAAAAAGCATCTTTTTCAATAATACATATAACAGAGTTTTCTAATGCCATAGCAGAGGCCAAATAATTCTCTTCTGCAAATAAAGCCCGGTAACCTATAAAACCAACTGGTTTTGCTAATCGCACAATTTGTTCTCTCCCTCCAAAACCTTCTTTGTATATTTTAACTTTACCTTCCGACAAACATATTAAACCTGTTGGTCGTTCGCCTTCTTTATAAATAATTTCGTTCTTTTTTACTTGTATGCAGGCATTATGTTGGCTTAAAAATTCGAGTTCTTCATTTGAAAGTACTGAAAAAAGTGGTTTAATTTTATCGAAACAATAGCAAATTTTATTCTTAAAATCTTTCATAACACTTGTGTTAAAAAACAATGTTTTAAAGCACAAAAATAATCATTTATTTTTTTATTTATAAGAAGTTGAAATATAAAAATTGCAACCAAAATAAATTTTTTTTCGTCATATATTTGCAAAATATAAATATTAAGTATAATTTTGCTTTAAATTATTGTTTAACTAAATTTATGTACTATGAAAAAAGTATTACTAATTCTTTTGGCAGGTTGCTTTGTTTTTAGTTTACAAGCACAAAAGTATGCCATTAAAAAAACAGAAAACCTAAAACTAAAACCAATTGTCGCAAAAAGCGATAATGATGTAATTATTCCATTTTTACCAGTTAACAAACCATCAACTGTACACAACAAGTCGGTAGATAAGATTTTAATAGGTACCAGTGTTAATGCTTTCACTGCAATTTATGATCCTAATTATCAACTTGATTACAACCCCGAATTAAATGTAGTAATGCATACACATCGTGCAGGCGGAGCTTGGGGCGGTGGCGGTGGCGATTTAAGATGTAAAATGAGTTTAGATAAAGGACAAACCTTTACTGATTCAGTTGTTTTTGTTCAGCAAGGTAATAATCTCTATCGTTATCCAAATGGAATTATTTATAATGTAGATGGTAATATTGACAATTCTTATGTATTAGTTAATGGTCCTATTACAGATGGTAGTGTATGGAAATTTAATTATTTTGATTCAAAGAAAAAAGACGGTTCAAATGCAGTTCTTAATCAAATCCCTCCAATTAATCCCAAACAGTTAGAAAGAATTAATTTAAGTGGTGGTAATGGAACTTTTTGGACAGGTAGCTTGAAAACTAATTCGGCTCAAACATGGTATGATATGGGATATCTTCGCAAACTTGTTTTTAATTCTAATACAAATGGTTTCGATGTGGACAATTTGTACACATTTACGCGCAATTTTAAAATGCGTCAATTTTCAAATGCAACTATAGAGTGGTGGTTTAACTGGAATAATGTATTTGACAATTATGGTCAAAGTGGTTATGTATGGTGTTTTGGTGCAGAACAAGAGTTCGATCCATATAATGAAACTAGCACACCTTTAGTATGGAGTACTTGGAATGGTGGTCAAGATTGGATTGCTGCAAATGCTAGTGGTTGCTGGCATACTTTAAGTAACTTAACAGATCAAATTTGGCCAACTTATGCTTCAATTGCTTCTTATCCAAACAATCCTGAATTATGGGAGTATCGTCCATTTTTCGAAGGAGGTTCAAGTGTAGATAATAATTATTCACCAGGTATTATAGACTACCAAGGTAATTTACATTTCTTAGCTATAATTTCGGGTAGATATTCCAGTCATCAAGATTCGTTAGGATATTCTTTCGCTAATCATCCAGATTTGTTATTTAATGTATATACAACAGGATGGGATCAATTGAATAATACTTACACATGGGATGTTCAATTTGTTGATACTATTCGTTCGAAAGTTGTTTCTGACAATGTGTCACCTTATAATTCTTCAACAGGAGCTATTGGATGGGAGCATTTCTTTAATATTTCAGCAAGCCCCGATAGAAAAGTGATATTTGCAATATGGACAGATACAGATCCACAATTCGATAGTTTAAATACTATGCCAGATATTAAATGCCGTGCATTCAATTTCGAAAATTGGACAGCAACACCAGTAATTAACTTTACAGAAGGTGAAGGCGGCTTATACTTCTGGGTTAATACACCTCACTATGTTATTAAAGATGGTTCTGATTATTTAATTCCTTTATCATTTATAGATGTTTATGAAACTGGTAATGCAGATGTTGCTCAAAATCATTATTATGCACAAAATTTAAGAATCACTCCTGCCGATTTCACTGAAACAATTTCTCCATCTACAATTACAGGTTCTTGTATAACTAAAGCAAATATTAACAAATATAACACCAGCTTAAAAGTTGATCAAAATAATCCAAACCCAGCTAAAAATAACACACAAATTGCTGTAACTTTACCAGAATCTTCTAATGTAACTATAACAGTTACTAACTTAATGGGACAAAAAGTAATGGAAGTTAATAAAGGTAAATTAAATGCAGGTAAAAACATTATTAACCTTAATGTAAGCAACTTAAGTAGTGGTGTTTATTTCTATACAGTTACAGCTAATAATGCTTCTGTAACAAAGAAGATGATTGTTGAATAATTTACGAATTCCTTTTTTTAAAAGTGAGGCTGTCTAATTCAGACAGCCTCTTTTTTTTGATTAACTTTGCACGATGACAACAAATTATTTTTCATATACAGCATCTAATGGCATTCAGTACATACATTTGCCAACAAACAGAGCAGTTGCTTATGCAATAGCTTTGTTAAATACTGGAACAAGAGACGAACTAAATGAAGAACATGGTCTTGCACATTTTATAGAACATATAATGTTTAAAGGAACAAAAAGGCGAAACTCGTTTCAAATTTTAAACAGAATAGAAAGTGTTGGAGGGGAATTAGATGCTTATACAACAAAAGAAGATACTTGCTTAATAGCTTCATTTTTACCACAATATTTCGATAGAGCTTTCGACTTAATTAGCGATATTTTGTTTAATTCGGTTTTTCCTGAACAACAAATTAATCTTGAAAAAAGCGTAATAATTGATGAAATAAATTCATATAATGATTCTCCATCAGAACTAATATACGACGATTTCGAAGAACTTGTTTTTAATGGACATCCATTGGCTAGAAATATTTTAGGCAACAAAATAAGTATTGAACGTTTTAATCAAAAAATGATTCAAGAATTTTGTGCACGAACATATAATACTAATCAAATTGTATTATGTACAGCAGGAAACATAAATTACGATAAAAGTTTAAAATTTTTTCAGAAATATTTCGAAAAAATTCCTGCATCTTATAGAAATTGGAAAAGAAAACGCTTTAAAAAATATTTGCCTAGCGAAAAAATTATCAAGAAAAATACACACCAAGCACATTGCATGATTGGTAACATTGCTTATTCTTTTAATCATAAAGATCGTTTAGGGATGCACGTGCTAAATAATATCTTAGGAATAGGCTCAACAAGCCGGTTAAATATGTCATTGCGAGAAAGAAACGGTTTAGTTTATTACATAGAATCTGGATATACTACATATTCCGATACAGGAGTATTATATATTTATTTTAACACTGAAAAACCAAAACTAACTAAGGCTATAAAGCTTGTTAAAGAAGAATTTAAAAAATTACGAGAAATCCCTTTAACGTCGCAACAATTAAAAAAAGCTAAACAACAGTTACACGGACAATTTGCTTTTTCTTTCGATAATCAGGAAACCTACACATTAAATGTGGCTAAAAGTTTTTTAGTATATAAAAAAATAGATTCTTTTGAGAGTATATTAGAAGAACTTGATTCTATTAAACCTGAAGATATTCAAAGAATAGCTTGCGAATTACTTGATGAAAATAAACTAAGTGTATTGATTTATGAATAAAAGTCTTATAGAATATGCTGAAAAATATTCTGATACAGAAAGTGAACTTTTAAAAGAGCTATCCAGAGAAACCAATCTTAGAATATATAATCCGCGGATGTTATCGGGACATTTGCAAGGTAGAATTCTTTCTATGCTATCTCATATGATAAAACCAAAATACATTTTAGAAATAGGCACATATACAGGTTATTCTGCCTTATGTTTGGCAGAAGGATTACAACCCGATGGAGTATTACATACAATAGAAAATAACGATGAATTGGAAGACTTTATAAAAAATTATTTTAACCGCTGTAAATATAAAAAAAATATTGTATTACACATAGGAGATGCTCGAAAAATAATTCCTACATTAAACATAACGTTCGATTTAGTTTACATTGATGGAAATAAAAAAGAATACATCGAATATTTCAATTTGGTTATTAACAAGGTAAATTCAGGAGGTTTTATTTTTGCCGATAATGTTTTCTGGAATGGTAAAGTTATTGATGAACACGAACAAGATGAGTTTACTAATACCATTAGAAATTTTAATAAAATGATACACGAAAACCAAAAATTAGAAAAAGTTATTATTCCTATTAGAGATGGACTTTCGATAATAAGAAAAAAATAACTTAAATAGCATAAATAAAAAAGTTCATTTTTTTAACAATAAATAATCTCTTAAATTTGCACAAAACAATTATTATGAAGTGGCTAAATTTACTATTATTTATAGTTTTTTTTATAATAACATCTTTTACCACAAAAGACCCAATAGTTGTTATAAAAACAGATTATGGTGTAATAAAAATTAAACTTTATAACGAAACATCAAAACATCGTGATAATTTTTTAAAATTAGTTAGAGAAAAATATTATGATAGTTTATTATTTCATAGAGTAATAAATACGTTTATGATTCAAGGTGGCGATCCCGATTCTAAGTTTGCTAGCCCTGGTCAAATGCTTGGTAATGGAGGCCCTGGATATAAAATACCTGCCGAATTTATTCCATATCTTTATCACAAAAGAGGTGCAGTTGCAGCAGCTCGAGAAAGCGATATGGTTAATCCAGCAAAAGAATCGTCTGGTTCGCAGTTTTATATTGTACAAGGAAAAGTTTTTACCGACGAGGAATTGAACTTTCTTGAAATGCAGATAAATCAAACAAAGAAAAACCAAATACTAGGACAAATGATGAAATCGCCTGAATATTCGTGGTTAAAAGTAAAACTCGACTCAATGATAAAATCTGGCAACCAAAATGCTGTGAACGATTTTATCAAAGAAACTCAACACATAGCAGAGAAAGAACTTGATAAAGTTGGGCGTTTTAAATTTACTCCTGAACAGCGTAAATTATATACCACTATAGGCGGTGCTCCACATCTCGACGGTTCTTATACTGTATTTGGCGAAGTAATAGAAGGAATAAATATTGTTGATAGTATAGCTTCTTTACCAACAGATAACAATAATCGTCCTTTAAAAGACATTAGAATGTACATTTATATAGAATAAAATTGTTATGAAAGAACTTATAGAAATATATTTACAAAAAGTACGAAAATTAGATATAAAAAGTGCCGAAGATTTAGAAAGTTTTCGTTCAGAATTTTTATCTAAAAAAGGAAAATTAAACGAATTATTCGACAAATTTAAGGAATTGCCGAAAGAACAAAAGAAAGAAGTAGGTCAAGTATTGAATATTCTTAAAGAAGAAGTTTATGTTAAGTACCATGAATATGAAAATAAATTCATTAAAAAACAAGTTATTAGCGAAAAGCTCGATTTAACATGCCCTTCTGAACCAATACAATTAGGTAGCCGTCATCCTATAAGCATAGTTAGAAACCAAATTATATCAATATTTGAACGAATAGGCTTTATTGTTTCAGAAGGTCCAGAAATAGAAGACGATTGGCATGTTTTTTCTGCGTTAAATTTTCCGAAAGAACATCCTGCACGAGATATGCAAGATACTTTCTTCATACGGAAAAATCCTGATATTTTGCTCAGAACACACACATCTTCTGTACAAATACGCGTAATGGAAAGCCAAAAACCACCAATTCGTATTATTATGCCCGGACGAGTTTATCGTAACGAAGCAATATCGGCAAGAGCACATTGTTTTTTTCATCAGGTTGAAGGATTGTATATTGATAAAAAAGTTTCTTTTGCCGATTTAAAACAAACATTATTATATTTTGCTCAGGAAATGTTTGGTAGCCAAACCAAAATACGTTTAAGGCCGTCGTATTTTCCTTTTACTGAACCATCTGCCGAAATGGATATCTCTTGTAATCTTTGCGGTGGTGAAGGTTGTGGCTTTTGCAAATATACAGGATGGGTCGAAATATTAGGCTGTGGAATGGTTGATCCTAATGTGCTCGAAAACTGTAATATTTCGTCAAAAGAATATACAGGCTATGCTTTTGGCTTAGGAGTTGAACGCATAACAAATTTAAAATTTAGAGTTAATGATATTAGGCTTTTTTCTGAAAACGATATACGATTTCTAAAACAATTTACAACGGTAATTTAAAAAACTATGTAAATATATGAATCAGGAAGAATTTTTCAAAAATTTAGTAGCTCATACAAAAGAATATGGTTTTATTTTTCCGTCAAGTGAAATATATGATGGATTGGCGGCTGTTTATGACTATGGACAAATTGGAGTTTTATTAAAAAATAATATACGTGATTATTGGTGGAGAAGCATGGTTCAATTACACGAAAATATTGTTGGTATTGATGCAGCTATTTTTATGCATCCGACAGTATGGAAAGCTTCGGGACATGTTGATGCTTTTAACGATCCACTTATTGACAACAAAGACTCAAAAAAACGCTATCGTGCCGATCAATTAATTGAAGAACATTTGCAAAAAATTTTAGATAAAGCCGAAAAAGAAATAGAAAAAGCTGCTAAACGTTTTGGCGAACATTTTAACAGACAACTTTTTGAACAAACAAATCAGCGTGTTTTAGAATACAAACAAAAATATACTAACCTTAATGAACGATACAATAAGGCCCTAAATCAAAACAATCTTAATGAGCTGAAAGCCATAATAGAAGAAGAAAAAATTGTATGTCCTGTATCTGGTACTTGCAATTGGACAGATGTACGACAATTTAACTTAATGTTTTCAACGCAGATAGGCTCAGTAAGTAATGAAGCCGATATTGTTTATCTTAGACCGGAAACTGCTCAAGGGATTTTTGTAAATTTTTTAAATGTTTATAAAACTGGAAGGATGAAAGTGCCTTTTGGTATTGCTCAAACAGGTAAAGCATTTAGAAATGAAATAGTTGCTCGTCAATTTATTTTTCGTATGCGTGAATTTGAGCAAATGGAGATGCAATTTTTTGTTAAACCGGGAGAAGAAATGGCATGGTTTGAATATTGGAAAAAAACTCGATTAAATTGGCATAAAGCCTTAGAAATTCCAGATGAGTATTATCGTTATCACGACCATGAAAAATTAGCTCATTATGCAAATGCTGCAACCGATATAGAATTTAAATTCCCGTTTGGTTTTAAAGAATTAGAAGGTATCCATTCAAGAACAGACTTTGATTTAAGCCAACATCAGCAATATAGTGGAAAGAAAATGCAATATTTCGATCCCGAAACCAATGAAAGTTATATCCCTTATGTTATAGAAACTTCAATAGGCCTTGATAGAATGTTTTTAGCTATATTGTCGTATGCTTACCAGAATGAAAAACTTGATGATGGTAGCGAGCGTATAGTGATGCGAATCCCTTATATTTTAGCCCCAATAAAAGTGGCTGTATTGCCACTGGTTAAACGTGATGGTATGCCCGAAAAAGCCCGAGAAATATTGCGAATGTTACAACCATATTTTTATTGCCAGTACGACGAAAAAGATACTATTGGACGTCGTTATCGCAGACAAGATGCAATTGGAACCCCTTTATGTATTACAATAGATCAGAACACATTAGAAAACAATATTGTTACTGTAAGACATCGCGATACTATGCAGCAAGATAATGTACATGTTAATGAGCTTATAGAATATTTGCAAAAATATATTAGCATAGAAACAGTCCTTAAAAATATTCTTCCCGATGCTTGAAAAACTTAGTTATCATATAGATTGCACAGTTAAAACAATAATTACTCTTGTACGTTTTTTTCTTTTTTCAAGATGTTTTAAACAAAAAATTATTGTTGATTACAATAAAGAATTATTAATATTAGCAAACGGACCATCTTTAAACAGTTTAATAAATAATTACGAATCTTTTTTATCAGAAAAAATATTGTTATGTGTAAATTTTTTTCCAAATACGGAGTATTTCGAAAAATATAAACCACAAATTCTTGTTATTTCTGCACCTGAATTATGGCGAACCGATGCTATGCCAGCTTATCTTGATTTAAGTAAACAATTATTCGAAAATTTGGCAAAAAAAACTCAATGGTCCTTTATACTTTTTATTCCTTTTGAAGCAAAAAAATATAAACAATGGCAAAATATTATAGCTTCAAACTCAAATATTAAAATTCAATATTACAATCCCACTCCTGTTGAAGGTTATAAATGGTTCAAGCATATTGCTTATAGTATGCAATTAGGTATGCCCCGACCACATAATGTTTTAATTCCTTCTATAATGCTAGGAATTACTTTAAAATTTAAAACTATATATTTATGGGGCGCAGACCATTCATGGTTAAAAGAAATTAATGTAGATGAAAACAATCAGGTACTTGTAAATCAGAAGCATTTTTATGATGAGAATACCTCTAAACCTCAGCCAATGAATAAATTTAAAGGAACAAGACGTTTACACGAAGTTTTGATTAAATTTGTACATGCATTTAGGGGATATTTTGATATAGAAGAGTATGCCCGTAAAAAAGGAGTAAAAATATATAATGCAACACCTAATTCATACATTGATGCATTTGAACGTTACAAAAATAATTAAACTATGATACAACCTTCGCAACTTGATTTAAACGGTAAATCTATACTTGTAACCGGTGGTACAGGTTCTTTTGGTAAAAAATTTGTGCAAACAGTATTAGAACGTTGGCCTGATGTAAAAAGATTGGTAGTGTTTTCACGCGATGAACTGAAGCAATTCGAGATGTCGCAAGAATTCCCAAAATCGAAATATAATGGGATACGCTTTTTCATCGGAGATATTCGCGATGCCGACCGTTTTAAAAGAGCTTGTGAAGGGATAGAAATAATTGTACATGCTGCTGCACTTAAGCAAGTACCAGCAGCAGAATATAATCCAATGGAGTTTATAAAGACAAATATTATAGGAGCAGAAAATGTTATTAATGCAGCACTCGATACAGGTGTAAAAAATGTTGTTGCACTTTCGACAGATAAAGCTGCATCACCAATTAATTTATATGGAGCAACTAAATTGTGTAGCGATAAGTTGTTTATTTCGGCAAATAATATAAAAGGCAAACGCGACATAAGGTTTTCTGTTGTAAGATATGGCAATGTGATGGGAAGTCGTGGTTCGGTTATACCGTTTTTTATTGAACAAAGAAAACAAGGATTTTTACCTATTACACACCCAGAAATGACACGTTTTAATATTACATTAGAACAAGGAGTAAATTTAGTTTTGCTTGCTATTGAAAAAGCAATAGGAAGCGAAATATTTGTTCCTAAAATACCGTCTTATCGTATTTTAGATGTTGCTGAAGCTATAGCACCGGGAATAGAGAAAAGGATTGTTGGAATACGCCCAGGCGAAAAAATACACGAAGAAATGATTACTGAGCACGATAGCTTTAGCACTTTAGATGCTGGTGAATATTATATAATTTTACCAGTAATTCCAGAAAATGAAATAGAAAGTTTTAGTAAAAAGCATTTAGCAACAAGAGTTCCAAAAGGTTTTAAATATAATAGTGGCACTAACACACAGTGGTTATCTGTTGAAGAAATAAGGTATTTAATTAAAAAGCATGTTGATCCAAATTTTACAGTATAATAATGAGAGAAAAAGTTATTCCTTACGGAAAACAATTCATAACTGAAGAAGATATTGATGCAGTAGTTGAAGTTTTAAAGTCGGATTATTTAACTCAAGGTCCAACAATTGAACTTTTTGAAAAATCATTTGCAGAATATGTTGGCTGTAAATATGCTGTTGCTGTAGCAAATGGAACAGCTGCGTTGCATCTTTCTGTAATAGCTTTAGGCTTAGAAAAAGGAAAAAAAGTAATAACTAGCCCTATAACCTTTGCAGCAAGTGCAAATTGTGTTTTATACGCTGGCGGACAAGTAGATTTTTGCGATATCAATCCTGACACATATCTTATAGATATAAAAAAAATAGAAGAAAAATTAAATAATGCTGAGCCAGGAACTTATGTAGGAATTATTCCGGTTGATTTAGCTGGATATCCTGTAAATACGGAAGAATTAAACATCATTGCAAAAAAAAATAATTTGTGGATTTTAGAGGATGCTTGTCATGCTCCTGGTGGCGGTTTTACAGACAGTAAAGGAAGTTTTCAGCTTTGTGGTAATGGAGTATATATTGATGCCGCTGTGTTTTCTTTTCATCCAGTAAAACACATAGCAACAGGCGAAGGCGGAATGATTACTACTAACAGAAAAGATATTTACGAAAAGTTAATTTTATTGAGAACTCACGGTATAACTAAGGAAAAAAAACTATTAAATGATTATCATGGGGACTGGTATTACGAGATGCAAATGCTAGGATTTAATTACAGACTTACCGACATACAGGCTGCTTTAGGAATAAGTCAATTAAAAAAAGCAAATTGGAGCTTAAAACAGCGTCAAAAAATTGCTAAAATTTATCGTGAAGAATTAAAAAGTATTGGCGATATTAGACTTCCTTTTGTAGAAAATAATGTTTTACATGCTTATCATTTGTTTATTATATTAACTTCTAAACGCAAAGAATTATACAATTATTTACGCCAAAATGGAATATTTGCACAAGTACACTACATACCAATTCATTATTTCCCTTATTATAGAGAAAAAGGATGGAAAAAAGGCGATTTTCCAATAGCTGAAGCATATTACAACGAATGTTTAAGTTTGCCAATGTATCCTTCGTTAAGCGACGATGATTTGAATTATGTAATTGATAAGATAAAGTCTTTTTATAGGTAAATTATTTTAATAAAATAAAACTAATAGCCATTATTATCATTCCTAATATTAAGCCATAAATTGATAAATGATGATGTCCGAATTTTTCGGCACTTGGAAGCAATTCATCTATTGAAATATAAATCATTATTCCTGCAACAAAAGCAAAAACTATGCCCATAATTACAGGGCTTATAAAAGGCAAAAGAATAGAAAAACCTATTAAAGCACCAATTGGTTCAGCTAAACCTGTATATAAAGATGTTAAAAATGCTTTTCTTTTGTTTTTTGTTGCGTAAAATATTGGTATGGCTACTGAAATTCCTTCAGGAATATTATGAATAGCTACTGCAATAGCTATACTAATACCAATGGTTATATCGTTGTATGAACTAATAAAAGTTGCCAATCCTTCTGGAAAATTGTGAATGGCTATAGCTAAAGCTGTGAACAATCCAACACGTTTGTAATGATTTGAAGTGGTTTGTTCATCTTTTATTTTGGAATATTCGTGAGGATTATCTGTTTCAGGAACAAATCTATCAATAATAGCAATAAAAAAAATGCCAGTAAAAAAAGCAATTACCATATAAATATATGCCCATTTTTCGTTGTACATAGATTGAATATTAGTTAAGGCTTCGGGAATAAGCTCCATAAACGAAACGTAAATCATTACACCGGCAGAAAAACCAAGCGCGGCAGATAATAACTTTAAATTTATTTTATTTGAAAAATAAACTATTAAACCACCTATGCCTGTTGATAGTCCAGCAAATAAAGTAATAAATATGGCTAATGTTAAATTTGCTTCCATAGTTATTTATTTTGTTCTATTTGTTTTTTGAAATAGCCACATTTTTGATTGTAAATATTTTCGGCTTCTTTTAAGCCTAACTTATATGCACGAAACAAATCAGAACAAGCATCTAAATTGTAACTATATTTAGCTCTACTTATTGCCCTATTATAATAAGCCGCAGCATTAGATGAATCTAGCATAATTATTTTGGTAAAATCGTTATATGCTTTGTGATGCATACCTAAGTTAATGAGAACAACTCCACGGTTAAAATATGCTTCTATGTTTGTACTATCTTTAATAATATAATTTGACCATAATTCTAAAAGAGAGTTTAACGAATCTCTTTCTTTTGTTGATAGATTTGTATTAAAGTATTTATCGAAAGAAGATTTTTCTTGAGCTTGAATTATTGCCGAAAAAGAAAAAAACAAAAGAAAAAAGGTAAACATATTAATTCTTGCAAGTTTTGCAATAAATTTCTTTAACATTAGGATTTTCTAGTGATTGTATTGATAATCTTTTCTTTTTATATAAACTACAAAATCTGTTAGGATCGAGTTCTATGGCTTTTTGAACAGCTAATGTAAATTTTGGTGAAGAGTATTTGTGTGGCAAGTGACTGCATATAGATAAATAACTAAAAATAAGTTCGTCGAAAATATTATCTTTATTTATATATGGTTCTATAAGTTTAGCTGCAAATTCGTAATCTTTTTGTCCCATAAAAATATACGCTAATTTAAGAGAATTTTGCCAGTTTGTTTCTGTTAGTTTAGAAATGGCTTTGATAGTATCTAGAGCTGCTAATAAAAGTGGTGAAGGTACATCGAGAGTATCGAGCAATTGTATTTTTTTAAACTGAAATTCTAAATTTAACAAATCTACTGTTCTTTTTTTCAAACCTGTTGCATATAAGCTGCTAATATCTCTTTGTAGATCTATGAATTGTTTGTCTGTTTTAAATTCGTCGAACAATATGCGGCAATAGTAATGATTATAACGTATGTAAAAATTATCTGGTGCCAATTCGTGTAATTTAGCTATTCTTTGACAATAATCTTCGCCTATTTCATCTTTTTTAACATATTTTTCGAGCCAAAGTTTATTCATTAATAGTCCCGATAACCATAGTTTATTAAGCAACAATCCGGCAAATTCTGGCTTTTCTGGTATTTGTTGACCAAATACAGCTTCGCTACTGTATTTTTTTGCAATTACTTTTTTAAAAATATACTTTTGTATAGCTAATGCATGTGTAAGATTGTTTTCTTTAACACTTTTATTAAATCGGTTTAGAACATATTTTTCTTCGTTTTCGGGGTCGAGTTTATATGTAATATCCATTTTTATTCTAGCATAACGATGTTTTTGTAAAATTGGTTCCATTCTTTTTTGCAAATTGTTTGTTGTTATGAAGTCTTGTATTTCTTTAACAGTTAAGTTTGCAAGTTTTTCCCATTCAGTACCTTTAACATCGCGTTTAAAATCTTCAATATTGTAATCGGTAATTATGTTAGATATAAATTTTACACGTTGGCGTTGTTTAAGTGCTTCTATAATACTTTCAGCACGTTTTTTTTGTAACATCCTATTTGCATCGTCTGTTCCTTCTACTGAAGAATAAGCTTCAACAGTTAATTTGTTGATAATGAAATCTGGTTCGTTTAGTTTATTTATGAGTGGTTCAATATCTTCGGGTTTGTATTCGTACTTATTGCGTTCAAAAGGTATAATAAATTCTAACGATGCTTTTTCTACTAGTGGGGTATATGCTGGCACGCCAATAGTTAAAGTATCGGCAAGTAGTTCTATTTCTTTTGTAAATTCTATGGTAGCTTCGTCGTCGAAAAAAGGTATTATAACTCTGCAAACGTGTTTATTATTAATAATTAAAAGGTTTATTTCGTAATCTTGTGAAATATTTGACGGAATTTGAGCGAGCTTAACATCTAATCTTCTTTTTCTTTCTTTTTCGTCAGTAATAAGATTATTTTTTTCGAGCTTAGAGGGTTTAATTCTTTTAGTCATAATACCTTTATTCACAAGTCTGAAATCAACAATGTTTGGCTTATTACAAGTATATTGTTCTTTTTGTATAAAATCTAAAGCTAAGCCATCTGTGGGTTCTTTTAAGATTTTTTTGAGTTGTTTATACTGGTCGTATTTAAAGTAAACGAAATTGTCTTTAATATAAATTCCTTTATATAAATTTTCTATGTTTCTGTATTTGTCGCAACGTTTACATGCTTTACTGTCGTAATGTTTAAGACCATATTTTTTTGTTGTAAATGGTACTTGAAGTTGGTTTCGTAAAGTAGCACCTTGATTGTATAAAGTGTAATTACTTAAAATCGCAGAAACATATACTTTTTTTTTGTCGGAATCTAATGCAGAACCTATGCCACATAAAATATACCTGGTACTTTGTAAAATTTCAATTTGTTTTTTATCATTTAACCATTTAAAACCTACATCTTCAGCAACTTTTCCATATGTATAGATATCCATCCCTTTAGAAATAGGCATTTTAGCAACTAATTCGGCTCCAAAACCGCTACCACCATAATATATTATTCTATCTTTAGTGGTTTTCTTTTTTCCTTCTCCTTCTAATGTAGCGTTTTGAATTTCTGCCATGTATTTAGCATGATCTTCTGCCGAATGATTAAGAATTGTTTCGAACGAAAGAGTGTCGAGTTTTTCTTTTTCGCGAAATGTATTAATATATAGCAAAATTAATTTGTTTAAAATTTCCGGACGGAAATCGTCTGGATCTATTGGTCGTTGATATAATTCTTTTTGCTGCTGAGGGGTTAAATTTATATAAGATTGACTAAAAGTAGATAGGGGTATAACTATTATAAGCAACAATAATAAACAGACATACAACAACTTAATTATATATTTTACCATAGTTTATACTAACAAATTTTTAACTCACAAAGTAATAAATAATTATGTTTTTTTCATTTAATTTGCTAAAATTTATCAGCATTTAATTGTTTAAAACTTTAGTTTATGATAATTGCAAGAGAATTAAGAAAACAAAATATAGCAGAGTATTTGATTTATATGTTTCATCTAGAGGATTTAATACGTGCTTATAATGCAGATATTGAACTGTTATATAAGAATCATATACAACATTTTAATATCGAAAAAAAAGAACTATCAGAAACAAGAGATTGGTATGCAACATTTTGTAGAATGATGAAAGAAGAAAATTTAATGGAAAGAGGACATCTTCAGTTTTTAAAAAATAAAATGAATGAGTTAGAAAGTTTTCATGTTAGGTTATTATTATCTTCAGAAGAAAGTTATTACAAGCAAGTATTTAATGAATGTGTTGATGATTTGAATTTATTTAGGAAAAAATCGAATTTAAATAATTGTGGAGATGTAGAACTTGCTATAACAGCTTTGTATATGCTTTTTTTAATGAGACTAAAAAAAATGGAAATTAAAAATGATACGTTAGAATCTTTGGAGCGAATTAGTAGGTGTATGTCAGTTTTAGCAAAAAAGTATCGTGAGTTCGAAGAGGGAATAGCTGAATTTTAAGCCAAACTAAATACTTGTAACGATTTAATTGTTTAAAAAAATTATAATTCAAAATTCTACTTAAACTCAACTAAATCATACAATTTGTTTGCTTTAACCAATAACAATGTTGTTAATACTGGAATTAATTTCCTTCTAATATTTTAAATAATTCGTCAAGTTTTGGTGTTAATATAATTTCTGTTCTTCTGTTTTTTGCTCTTGCTTCGGGTGTTTTAGCAGCAACAACAGGCAAATATTCGCCTCTTCCGGCAGCAGTTACTCTTTTAGGGTCAATTTTCGAGTTGTTTAATAATATTTTTAGCACAGCAGTAGCTCTTTTTGTACTTAAATCCCAATTGTCTTCAACACCGCCCGAGCCTTTATATGGTACATCGTCGGTATGTCCTTCGATAACAATGTTTACATCTTGATTTTTTTCGAGTACTGAGGCTAAATCTTTTATAGCTTTTTGTCCTTTTGCATCAACTTCCCATCGTCCCGATTGAAATAAAAGTTTTTCTTCCATAGAAACGTAAACTTTACCGTTTTTATATGTTACAGTTAGTCCTTGTCCTTCGTATCCTTTTAAAGCTTTGGCAACTTTTTCTTTCAGAGCCATAACAGCAGAATCTTTTTTATTAAGTATTCCTTCCAATTCAATTAAGCGTGCGTTTTTCTTTTCCAGAAGTTCTGTATTTTTGTTTAGCTCTGCAATCAGAGAATCTACATTATATTTCTTTTTATTTATTTCTCTTTCTAAAACTTTAAGTTCGTCTTCTTTTTTTAATAAAGATTCCTGCAATTGTTGTAGTTGTACTAACAGTTTTTGATTTTCGGCAGTAGTTTCGAGGCTTTTCTTTTTCAATAATGCATTTAATTCTTCATTTAATTTAGTCATTCTATTTAGTTGTTCTGTTAGTGAGCGTTTACTATATCCAAGCGAAGCAGTGTCTAACGATAAATTGCTAACCTGTTTATTTAATTTTTCGATTTGTATATTTAGTTCGTTAATTTTTTCTGATAATTCTTTTTGTTGATTTTTAAGATAAGAACGCTCGTCTTCGCACTGCTGATTTTTGGTTTTAAGATCTTTGTATTGTTTTAGGGGAACGCACGAAGCAAATAAAACTATTGAAATAAATAAAACAAAATTTTTCATAATGGTAATGCTTTTTTTACAAAATTAAATGGTTAATAATATGAGTTATTGATAAAAATAAAAATAATATTAACAAAAGGATGTTGAAATATTATTTAGCAATTGCAACAGCTCTGGTTTCTCTTATTACAGTTATTTTTATTTGTCCTGGATAAGTTAATTCGTCTTGAATTCTTTTTGCAAGGTCAAACGACAATACTTCGGCTTCCTGATCGCTTAATTTATCGTGTCCAACTATAACACGAAGTTCTCTACCTGCTTGTATAGCATAAGTTTTTAAAACACCTGGATACGACATTGCTAAATCTTCAAGTTCTTTTAAACGTTTAATATATGCTTCAGCTATTTCTCGACGTGCACCAGGACGCGCTCCGCTGATTGCATCACAAGCTTGTACAATTGGAGCTATAAGGGTATTCATTTCTATTTCTTCGTGATGTGAACCAATTGCATTACATACTTCTGGTTTTTCTTTATATTTTTCGGCGATTTGCATACCAAGAATAGCATGCGGAACTTCAGGATTTTCGTCTGCAACTTTACCAATGTCGTGCAATAGTCCAGCACGTTTTGCAATAGAAGCGTTAAGTTTAAGTTCTGTTGCCATAGCTGCGCAAAGGTTAGCTACTTCGCGTGAGTGTTGTAAAAGGTTTTGTCCGTATGATGAACGATATTTCATTTTCCCAACTAATCTTATAAGTTCGGGATGCATTCCATGAATTCCTAAGTCAATAGTGGTGCGTTTGCCAATCTCCATTATTTCTTCTTCTATTTGTTTTTTTACTTTTTCTACTACTTCTTCAATTCTAGCGGGGTGAATACGTCCGTCAGCTACAAGTTGATGAAGTGCTAATCGTGCAATTTCTCTTCTAACAGGGTCGAAAGCAGACAAAACAATTGCTTCAGGTGTGTCGTCTATAATTATTTCTACACCTGTTGCTGCTTCTAATGCTCTTATGTTTCGGCCTTCTCTTCCAATTATACGTCCTTTCATTTCATCATTTTCTATTGGAAAAACAGTAACACTATTTTCGATTGCAGTTTCTGGTGCTATACGTTGAATAGTTTGTATTATTATTTTTTTTGCTTCTTTATTTGCTGTTAGTTTTGCTTCTTCCATTATTTCATTAATGTATGCCATTGCTGTTGTCTTTGCTTCGTTTCGCATAGCTTCAATTAATTGCTGTTTTGCTTCTTCAGCAGTTAATTTACTAATGGCTTCAAGTTTTTCCAGATGTAAACGTTGCGATTTTTCTAATTCTTCTTCTTTCTTTTTTAGCATTTCGGCTTGAGAAGTAAGATTAATTTGTAAAGTTTCTAATTCTTTCTTTTTTCTTTGTACTTCTTCTATTTTTTGAGATAATAGTGTTTCTTTTTGAATGATTTTAGCTTCGGTTTGAGCTAATTTTGAATTTTTTTCATTAATGTATCTTTCGTGTTCCGATTTTAATTGTAAAAATTTTTCTTTTGCTTGAAGTTCTTTTTGTTTAAATGTAACATCAGCTTCGTTTTGGGCATCTTTAATAATTTTTTCTTTCTTTTTATTTAAAGCTTTTTCCCATAAAAAATAAGATACTCCTGCTCCAACAAGCAAAGAGATAACACTAACAATTACCATAACTACCATAATTCATCAATTTAAATTATACAAAAAAAAAACCCGCATTATATTCTTAAAAGCTTTTTATAAAACCCTATTATTCACGGTGGGGTCTACCATTGACTTTTGATGTCTACCGGCTGCAAATGCAGCATCAGCCGAAGCTGATTGAAGCCTATCATACGTCAACTGAGATCAACCCCATATTTTTGGTGTTGATTTTTAAAAAGGTTTAAGAATTAATGCGGGCTATAACCTATTTATTTTAAAGAACCTGCTCTTCAACCAAAAAATCTTCAATAAACTTATCTAATTGTTCAATTTTTTTAATTACATAAGTTGTGTCAAATGAGTCTTTTGTTCGTTTAAGATTTATAGCATATTGTAAAAGAGCCATTGCCATATAATCTTGAATTTCCCTATTTGGGAAACGTTGGCTTAATTGAAAAAGTAAGTCATTAATTTGTTTTGCTAAATTTCTGAACGATTCTTCTTCACTACGTGCAATGGTGATAGGGTAGTACCTCTCGGCAACATTGACATTTATGGTGAATTTTTCTTCGTTCATTATACTTTGGTTAAAAGAGCTATACATTGGTCTATCTCCCGCACTAAACTATTTATCTTTTGGTTCGTTAACTTCAAATCATTTTCATGACATTTAGTTAACGTTCTTGATATTTGCAACAACTTATATTGTTGCTCCAATTCATTAAGCTTATCATACATTCTAGATAAAGATACTTCTTTTTCGTTTAATTCATTCTTTAAACGAATATTTTCATTTTTTAGTATCTTTACATGTTCTATAAGCCGCTGTACGTTAGCTTCCAACGACTTAAATTGAACATCGAATGTGCTAGACATGCTTAATTTTCTTAATGCAAATTTAATATTAAATGAATAAAAATTCAAATTTTAGACTAATAAATTTTGTTAAATATATTTTACCTAAGCGTATATTTATTTGAAATACAATAAAATGAACAAATTGGTCTTCACTAATATTTTATTTGGAATTGTTTTAAATATTTATTTTTTGTAACTTTGCATTTATTTTTCATTCGCTCTTTAAAACATGGAAAAAGAAAAAGTTCTGTTTGTAAATCAAGAGATTTTCCCTTATTTGCCGGAAACAAAAATATCTTTAATAGGTAGATATTTACCACAAGGAATTCAAGAACGTGGAAAAGAAATACGTACTTTTATGCCACGTTTTGGTAATATAAACGAACGTCGCAATCAATTGCACGAAGTTATTAGACTTTCCGGCATGAATATGGTTATTAACAATACCGATTATCCGCTAATTATTAAAGTAGCTTCGATACAATCGGCTCGAATGCAAGTTTATTTTATTGATAACGAAGACTTTTTTAAGCGTAAATTTATTTTTACAGACGATAAAGGTAAAATGTTTGCCGACAATGACGAACGTTGTATTTTTTATGCAAGAGGGGTGTTAGAAACAGTTAAAAAACTACGATGGGCACCAGATATTATTCATTGCCACGGTTGGTTTAGTGCTTTAGTCCCATTATACGTAAAAAAAGCATATAAAGAAGATCCAATATTCGACCATTCAAAGGTTGTTTTTAGCATATACGATCAGGAATTTGACGAAAAATTAAATCAAGAATTTATAAATAAAATACCTATTGACGATATAACTACTAGCGACATAGAATTAATTAAAGAACCTACATACGAAAATATTATAAAGTTAGCAGTTCAGTATTCAGATGCTGTTATTATTGCCGATGATAAAATAAATAACAACATTTTGAGTTATATACACAATAATAAAAAGAATGTATTAAATTACACCGATTCAGAAAATTATATTGATGCTTACGCCGAATTTTATGATAGTATTATTGAAAAAAAATATATTGAAGAATTTTAATATTTTAATTTTTACATCATTAATAGCTTTTTATTCTTGTGTAAAAGAACCATCAACAATAGGTTTGAATTTGCAAAACAATGATGAGTTGGTCGTGGGAAGTGTAATAGATTCTGTTACAATTAAAGCTTATACAATTAGTGAAGATTCGTTGTCAACAGACGAAAGATCGTTAGCATTACTTGGTTCCTACACCGACCCAATTTTTGGTTATACAGAAGCATCTTTCATTACACAAATGAAACTTGCAGCATCAAATGTAAATTTTGGAAGCAATCCATTAGCCGATTCTATCGTTGTTTATTTAGATTATAAAAGTTATTATGGCGATACTACTGTTCAACAAACAATTGAAGTTTATGAAATAGAAAAAAGTATTTATTTAGATTCGACTTATTATTCAAACTTAAAAATTTCTGATTATATTCCTAATTCAAAACTTATTGGAACATTAACATTTGTACCACGGCCAAACGATACCGTTTTGTCAATAAAATTATCTGATACATTTGCACAACAAATAGCTTCTGCTACTTCGAATCAATTATTAAATAACGATAATTTTATTCAATTTTTCAAAGGTTTTTATTTTAAGGCACAACCTATAAATGGTGATGGTTCAATTCTTTATTTTAATCTTTTAAGTAAACGCTCTAAAGTTACATTGTATTATAAAAATTCAGGTGTAAGCAAAAAATATGATTTTATTTTTAATCAAACTTGTGCAAGAGTAAACCTTTTTTATCATAATTATACACAAAGTTTATTAAACAACAGCATTAACGATAGTACAACAACCGACACCTTATTGTATTTACAGGCAATGTCTGGTCTTAATGTAAAAATAAAATTTCCTTTTATTAAAGAATTTGCTAAAAGAGAGTTGTTAGGATTTGTAAAAGCCGAGCTTATTATTCCAGTGCAAACTTTTCCTTCGTCCGATAAATATAAAGCACCTGTTAAACTGTTGTTAGCAGCATTAGATAAAAATGGGAAATACGAATTTTTGCCCGATTATCACATCAATAGTACATATTTTGGAGGTAATGCAAATTCTAATTATACAGAATACCGTTTTAATATTTCGCAATATTTACAAAAGTTGGCTTATACAAACAAAGAAGATTTTGGTATAGTGTTATTTGTTAGTGAGAATAGAGTAAGTGCAAACAGAGTTGTTGTTAAAGGTCCAAAATGTCAAAATGGTATCCGAGTTAAAATAACTTATTTAAAACCATAAAATTATGTGTGGAATAGTTGGTTATATTGGTCCACGTCAAGCTTATCCTATCATTATAAATGGATTAAAAAGATTAGAATACAGAGGATACGATTCGGCAGGTATTGCAATAATAAATCCTGAAAATAAAAAGTATAATATTTACAAGTATAAGGGGAAAGTATCAGATTTAGAAAATAATACTATTGGAAAAGATATTGTCGGAAATATTGGAATTGGTCATACACGTTGGGCAACACATGGCGAACCTAACGATATTAATGCCCATCCACATGCTTCGATGAACAAAAAATTTATAATTATTCATAATGGGATAATTGAAAATTATGCACGTTTAAAAAAACGACTGGAAGATCGAAACTATAAATTTACTAGTCAAACCGATACAGAAGTTCTTGTAAATTTAATAGAATACATATATATAAAAGGACAGGTTTCTGCAGAAATAGCTATACGTCTTGCTTTAACAAAAGTGGAAGGAGCTTATGGTATATTAGTTTTATGTACAGACGAACCAGATACTATTTTTGCTGCACGCAAAGGTAGTCCTTTAGTAGTAGGAATAGGCGATGGAGAATATTTTTTTGCCAGCGATGCAACACCTATAATTGAACATACAAATAGAGTTGTTTTTCTTAACGATAATGATGTTGCTATAGTAAAACCCGATCAGGTTACTTTTAAAACTATTATGAATGTTCCGATTACTCCCACAATACAAGAACTTGATATGGATATTGGAGAAATAGAAAAAGGGGGATATGAACATTTTATGCTCAAAGAAATATTTGAACAACCACGAGCCATTGAAGATACTATTAGAGGAAGAATATCACTCCATAAAAACGAAATTACACTTGGCGGACTTTTTAATGTGATGGATAAATTGGTTAATGCTAAAAGGATTATTATTATTGGATGTGGTACTTCTTGGCATGCAGGTTTAGTTGGAGAATATTTGATTGAAGATATCGCACGAATACCTGTTGAAGTTGAATATGCATCAGAATTTCGTTATCGAAACCCGGTTCTTTTTCCAGATGATATTATTATAGCAATAAGTCAAAGTGGTGAAACGGCCGATACACTAGCAGCAGTAAAATTAGCAAAACATGCCGGATGTATAGTTTTAGGAATATGTAATGTTGTAGGTAGCAGTATTCCACGCGAAACTCATGCAGGCGTTTATACTCACGCAGGACCTGAGATAGGTGTTGCAAGCACCAAAGCTTTTACTGCTCAAGTAATGGTTTTAACAATGATGGCCGTTTTATTAGGCTATAAAAGAAATACTATAAGCAAAGAGCAATATCAATATTACATAGAACAAATTTATTCTATTCCGTTAAAAATTGAAAAGACTTTAGAACAAAGTGAAAAAATAAAAGAGTTAGCAGAAAAATATTTTAACATTAACAATAGCTTATACTTAGGTCGTGGATATCTTTTTCCTGTTGCGCTTGAAGGTGCATTAAAGTTGAAAGAAATTTCGTACATACATGCAGAAGGTTATCCAGCTGCAGAAATGAAACACGGTCCTATTGCACTTATTGATGAACATATGCCAATTATAGTACTCGCATCGAAAGATAAATCATACGAAAAAATAGTTTCAAATATTCAAGAAGTTAAAGCACGCAAAGGTATTGTAATTGCTATTATTACCGAAGGCGACAATACAATTATAAATTTAGTTGATCACGTCATAGAGATACCATTAACTCCTGATTTTTTAACTCCACTTATATCTGTTATACCTTTGCAACTTTTGTCTTATTACATTGCTGTTCTTAGAGGTTGTAATGTTGATCAACCCAGAAATTTAGCAAAATCTGTAACAGTTGAATAATCTTTTCACTAACTTTGCATTATGAAAAATGTACTTATACATATAATAATTATATCAATAGCTTTAATTATAGGCAGTTGCAGTAATTTTCAGAAACTTTTAAAAAGTAACGATTATCAGCTTGTTTACGAAGAAGCAGTTAAATATTTCGAAAAGAAAGATTATTTTAGAGCTCAAAGCCTTTTTGAAAATTTAGAAAATATTTTTAAAGCATCCGATAAAGGAGATAAAATTTTGTATTATCTTGGATATTGTTACTATTACCAGCACGAATATATTATGGCATCCTACTATTTTAGAAATGTTGGAAATCGTTATCCTTTAAGTCAGCTGAGAGAAGAATGCGATTTTATGGCAGCATATTGTTCTTATCTCGATGCACCAGAATATAGTTTAGATCAAAGTTCAACATATCAGGCTATTGATCAGATGCAGGCTTTTATAAACAGATATCCAAAAAGTTCAAGGATTAAAGAATGTAACGAAATAATAGATAAACTTCGTAATAATTTAGAAAGAAAAGCATTTGAGGCAGCAAAGTTATATTACAAAATTGGAGATTATAAAGCAGCTGTGATTGCATTAAAACAATCAATTATAGAATTCCCCGATACTCGTTACAAAGAAGAAACAATGTTTTTAATTACAAAGGCTTCATTTTTATATGCTCAAAATAGTGTTCCGGAAAAGAAAAAAGAAAGAATGATGAGTTTTATTCAGGAATATTTTAATTTTTCTTCAGAATTTCCTAATTCTACGTACATTAGTGAAGCAAAAAAAATGTATAACCAAGCATCGCAATTAATTAAAATTTAAATATTATGGACTTTAAAAAAACAAATGCATCAATTACAACTATAACCCGTGATGTTGATAAATTAGAAGAAATGACCGGGAACATTTATCAAACTGTTATGATAGTTGCAAAAAGAGCAAATCAAATTGCTGTTGAATTAAAAGAAGAATTGCATCAAAAACTCGAAGAATTTGGTTCTTATACCGAAAGCCTTGAAGAAATTTTCGAAAACAGAGAACAAATAGAAATATCTAAAATGTATGAACGTTTACCTAAACCAACTGCAATTGCTTTACAGGAGTTTATAGAAAATAAATTATATTATAAAATTCCTGAACAAACAGAAAAAGTATATGGTTCAATAGAAACTAAAATAGAATAAAACATTTTGCGTTTAAAAGATAAAAATATTATTTTAGGCATTACAGGTAGTATAGCGGCATACAAAGCTGCTTATTTAACACGGTTATTTATAAAGGAAGGTGCTAAAGTAAAAATTATAGTTACACCACTTGCAAAAGAATTCATTACTCCCGTAACTTTGGCCACATTATCAAAAAATTCAGTTTTATGCGATTTTTTTCATCACGATGATGGAGCATGGAACAGCCATGTAGAACTTGGGTTATGGGCAGATATTATGCTTATAGCACCAGCTACTGCTAATACTATTGCCAAAATGGCACATGGTATTGCCGATAATTTATTACTAACAACATATTTATCTGTTCGATGCCCGGTTATGGTTGCTCCTGCTATGGATACCGATATGTTTTGTCATGTTGCTACACAAAATAATATTAAAATTTTAGAGCAACGTGGTGTAATTTTTATTGAGCCACCTTCAGGAGAATTAGCAAGCGGGCTTACTGGAAAAGGACGAATGGAAGAACCAGAAAACATCTTAAATAAAATTATTAACTTTTTTAACAGTCAAAACGATTTTTCTGATAAAACTGTTTTAATAACAGCAGGTCCAACATACGAATATATTGATCCGGTGAGATTTATTGCAAACGCTTCGAGTGGAAAAATGGGGATGGCTATTGCTTATCAATTCGCAAATAGAGGAGCAAATGTCGTTTTTGTTGCAGGACCTATGTCGGAATACCCTTTACATCCAAAAGTTAAACTAATTAAAGTTAACAGTGCTTCCGAAATGCTAAAAGCAGCAGAAGAAAACATAGAAAAAGCAGAAATAGCTGTTTTTTCTGCAGCAGTAGCCGATTATAAGCCTAAAGTTGTACAAGACATAAAAATTAAAAAAGAAAATCGATCATTATTTCTCGAGTTAGAGCCAACAGTAGATATAGCAGAAACACTTGGTAAACAAAAACAAAAACACCAACTTTTTGTAGGTTTTGCTTTAGAAACACATTCTGACGAAGAAGCTGCAATTGAGAAAATGCAGAAAAAAAATTTTGATATTATTTTGCTTAATAAAATTACAGATTCACATAATCCATTAGGAAGTAATTACAATTCTATAACGATAATTGACCAACAAAATAATAAACAATTTCTATCGTTAAAATCCAAAGAGGAAATAGCAGGAGAAATTGTTAATTACATAAAAACTTATTTTTAATGAAAGCGTTATCAATCATATTGTTATTATTGTTTATATTTAATTTGCTCGATGCACAGGAGTTAAACTGCAGAGTTCAGGTTTTTTCTCAACAAATACAGACCACAAACAAACACATTTTTGAATCCATGCAAAAAGATATTTACGAATTTGTTAACAATCGTAAGTGGACTGATCACGTTTTTTCCTACGACGAAAAAATAGAATGCTCTATTTTAATAAACCTAACCGAACAAGTTTCTACAGATCAATACAAAGGGACAATTCAAGTACAGGCAATTCGGCCAGTTTTTAATACTAATTATAATTCAGTTTTACTGAATTTAAAAGACAATGATGTACAATTTAACTATGTTGAATTTCAATCAATGGATTTCAATGAAAATTCATTTACTTCAAATCTTACATCTCTTTTAGCATATTATGTTTATATAATATTAGGTTTCGATTATGATACATATTCGCTTATGGGTGGAACACCTTATTTTCAAAAAGCCGAAAAAATTGTTCAAAATGCACAAAATGCACAAGAAAAGGGTTGGAAATCGTTCGAAAGTCAGAAAAATCGCTATTGGTTGGTCGAAAACCTATTAAATTCGAAATATGCGCCAGTAAGAGAGTTTTTATATAATTACCATCGTCTTGGTTTAGATATTATGCATAGCAAACAAGCAGAAGGCCGAGCCGAAATAGCAGAATCTTTGTCTTTATTACAAAAAGTTTTTAGAGAAAAACCAAGTCCGTTTATGATGTTACTTCAAGTTGTTTTAGATGCTAAATCGGACGAATTAGTACAAGTTTTTTCAGAATCTTATCCAGAAGAAAAAGTTAGAGTTGTGAATATATTAAAAGAAATAGATCCTACAAATTCGGCTAAATATCAGCGAATTTTAACCGAAAATAGGCAATAATTATGCTTAAAACACTTTACCTCAAAAACTTTGCGATAGTTGAGGAACTTTCAATAACATTTAAAAACAATTTTACAGTTATTACAGGTGAAACAGGAGCAGGAAAATCTATAATAGCAAATGCATTTCTTTTATTTTATGGAGCAAAATTCGAAGATACTTATTTAAAGGATAAGAATCAAAAAGCAATAATAGAAGCAACATTCGAGCTTAACAACAAAAATACAGAAGAGTGGCTAAAACAAAACGATATTGAATGTAACAATGAAATAATATTACGTAGAGAACTTTTACCTTCGGGAAATACACGACAATATATAAATGATACAATAGTAACATTAAGTCAGCTTAAAGAATTAACATTGCAACTTATTGATGTACACAGTCAGCATCACAATGTTTTATTAAAAAAACAATTTTTCCAATTACAAATAGTTGATACTTGGGCGAATTTACAATCGGAAGTAGCTTTATACAAAGCAAAATATTCTGAATACAAGGAATTAACTCAAAAAATTAAAAATTTAACCAAAAAACAGGAGGAAGAAAATAATAAAATTGAATTTTGGCTTCATCAAAAAAAAGAATTAGAAAATATTGTACTATCTGTTGAAGAATTTAATGAACTTGAAACAGAATTTCAAACATTTGAACACATAGAGGAAATTTTAGAAAAGCTTTCAGAAATATATTTACTTTTAAACGAGAACGAAAATGCAATAAATAACCAACTAAAATCAGTTCTAAAAACCACTCAAACAATTTCATTAAAATATCCTAAAGCTGTTAATTGGTTAGAAAGATTACAGTCTGTTTATCAGGAATTAAAAGATATTACTTACGAAATATCGCAAAGTCATCATTCTTTTCAGGTAAATCCATATCGTTACCAGCAAATACAAACTCAAATAGATACTATTTACAATTTAATGCATAAATACCGTTTAAATTCATATAGCGATTTATTAAACTTTAAAAAAGATATAGAACAAAAACTATCGGTAATAAACAATTTAGAAGAAGAAATTAACAGTTTAAAAGAAAAATTATTATTATTAGAAAACGACATTAAACAAATGGCAAATATTCTTCACGAAAAACGCACTAAGGCAGCTTTGACATTAGAAAAACCGATTGTACAAAAACTACAAATGTTAGGAATGCCTCACGCTCAGATAATTATAAATGTAGAAAAAAATGAAATACTTAATGAAAATGGTGTAACCGAAATAATTTTTCTGTTTTCTGCTAACAAAAAGATATCTCCGCAACCACTCGATAAAATAGCTTCTGGTGGTGAATTATCTCGTATATTGTTAACTCTTAAATGTCTTTTAATTAACGACAATTATGCATCTACATTATTATTAGATGAGGCAGATACAGGTATAAGTGGCGAAATAGCTTATAAAGCAGGTAATATTATAAGAGAATTGGGCGAACATAAGCAAGTTATTGCAATAACACATTTGCCACAAGTTGCTGCTTGTGCAAACTATCATTTAATGGTTCAAAAGATTACAACAATAAATGATACTAAAATTATTGTTACAGATTTAAGTGTAGAGGATAAAATAAACGAAATTGCTCGCTTGTTAAGTGCCGATAAAATTACTAGTGCTGCTGTTGAACAGGCTAAGCATTTATTAAAAAATAGTTGATAAAATAATTTTTTTTAACCATTAAATCCAGTCAAACGTTTACTTCTAACTTTAGGATTTACACATATAACGGGAACTTTTGCTTGGGCTATAATTTGTTGCTCTTTTGCACCAAAAATTAATTCTGGCAAATGTGGATCTTTTGTAGTAGTAATTAATAAGCCATTAGCATCAATGGCTTGTGAAAATTCTAAAATAGAGTTACTGAAATTCTGATTAGCTGGTGAAATATGGATTTCGTATTTAATATCTCTTTCTTCAAAATATTTTTTTGCAAACAGTAAATTTGCTTTTACACTTTTTAATAAATCTTCATCGGTTATATTTGTTACATATAAATACATTGTAGAATTGAAATAGACCGAAATGTAATAAGCCCAGTTTAATTTTTCTTTATTTTCTACTGTAAAATCAATTGGTACTACTATTTTTGAAAAATATTTTTCTGTCTTAGGTTTTTCTTGAACAACAATAAAAGGTATTTTAGAATTAGCAATAACCTTTAAAGCTTTGCTTCCCAACAATTTCTGCATTCCAACAATACCATGTGTTCCCATTATGACAAAAGTTGCTGCTATTTCTTCAGCAGTTTCTTTAATTGTATCGTAAATGTTTCCTTCTTTTGCGTTAAATTCAAATTCTAATTCTTCGTCAGATACATTAGATAAAACAAAATTTTTGAGTTTTTCAATTGCATCAACAATTTCCTTCTCTTTTTTTACGACATGAAAAACAACAATTTTAGCCTTAATTTGTTTTGCTATGATAGAAGCATGTTTCAAAGCATTTATAGCAACTTCTGTAAAATCGCAAGCAACTAATAAAGATTTTTTATTTTTTTCCATAGTTAATAATTAAATATTTATAAAATAGCTATAACTTTGCAAGTTGCAAATCTAATAATTATTTACTAAATTGTTAATAAGATTTCTCATAATATTATTTTTTTGTTATCAATGTGTTGCTTATGCACAATACGATGAATGGGGCTTCCCTTTAGTTCAAATATATCCTCCAAAAACTTATGGATATGAAAGTCAAAATTTTTCAATAGTTCAGAATAACGAGGGTATATTTTTTATCAGTAATGTTAGTGGAATAATGCAATACGACGGACACGATTGGAAAATTATTCCGATAAAGGGTTTACCACGTTTTGCGAAAGACCAGAAAGGGACAATTTATGTTGGAACGTATAAAGATTTTGGCCTTATTGAAAAAAACTCTTTTGCTTCGTATAATTTTCGTTCATTAGTTCCGAGCCAAAGTTTAAAGGAAAAAATTGGCGATATATCTTCTATTGTGGCATACCAATCGGATGTTCTTTTTGTAGGTAATTATGCAAATCTTTATTTATACGATGGAAGAAAAATAAAAATCATTGATAGTACATCAAATATTGTCGAAATATTTAAAGTTAAAAACAAATTATTTGTATTTAAAGAACCAGGTGGTTTGTATCAATACGCTAATGGTAACTTGATTTTATGGCTAAGTTCAACATCGTTAAATTATAAGATTATAGAATTTATAATTCCATTTGCAAATAATTTTTTAGTAAAGTTTAGAAATGAAAAAACAATTTATACATTAACTCTTTCGGGCGATTTATTACCTTTTAAAAATGAAATAGAAGATTTTCTGGAAGAACATCAATATTCTTGTAATATTTTAACTTACGATTCTATTTACATTTTTGGAACTTACAGGGGGGGAATTATTGGAATGAATAATAAAGGTAAGGCACTTTTTGAACTATCAACAGAAAACCTTTTACCAAACGACAACATTAATCATTTATATATAGATAAATGGAATAACGTTTGGGTGGCTATGAATAATGGGCTTGCAAGAATTGAAATATCATCTGCTTTTTCATATTTTTCGCCAGTAAACAATGTTAAGGGGGGGGTTTCGTCTATTGTTCGTCATTTAAACAAAATTTACATTGCAACAACTCAAGGCTTGTTTTATCTCGATAAAGTACCTTTTTTAAAACAAGATATTCACGCTAACAAGTTTAAACAAATACCAGAAATAAAAGGAGATTGTAACAAATTACTTTCTACACCTTATGGGCTAATTATTAGTACCGATAATGGTTTGTTTTTATTAGATAATAAAGATAAAATTTTAAACATACACGAGAATCAAGTTTTTGAAAGTTTTCTAGTGTTAGATACTTCGTACAATAAAATTTTAGTAACACACAATAGAGGAATTGGCGTTATTAAATTTAACAAAGGAAAACCATTATACAAAAATATATATTCGCCTATTAACGATCATATCAGAACTATTGCTTTAGATAAAGATTCTTCTATTTGGTTGGGTTCAGATTATTCTGGAACATTTCAAATTCGTTATAATTATACAACCGATTCAATAATAATTGTAGGACATTACAAAAATAATTACGGATTACCTTCAAATGTAGGATGGATGGATGTATATACTACTTCGCGTGGTGTAATTATTAGTACTCAAAAAGGACCATATTTGTTTGACAAAATAAAAAAGGAATTTGTTAAAGATACTTTACTTAGCAATAAAAACAAGTGGATTTATCCACTTAAGGAAGATAAATATAAAAATATTTGGTTTAGTAGCGGAAGGGAAGGTATTTACGAAAAAGAAACAGGAGTTGCTTTTTATATAAGAGAAAATCAGTATAATATTTTAATAAATCCTTTTAAAGTTATAAAAGATTTTACAATTGAATCTATTTATCCAGATATAAATGCTGTAACTTGGTTTGGAACATTTGATGGTTTAATTCGATTTGATGCTAAAAAACAAACACAAGACACAAGTAAGCTGAATATTTATTTTACAAAAATTATTGCAGGGAAAGATACATTGCCTATATTATACCAAGAATCGTATTTAACAGAAATAGAATACAAAAATCATAACATACTTTTCCAATTTATAGCACCATACTTCGATGCAAATAATAATATTCAATATCAGTTTTTTCTTGAAGGATTCGATAATAACTGGTCAGAATGGACATACTCTAATTTTAAAGAATATACGAATTTATACGAAGGCAAATATGTTTTTCGTGTAAGGGCAAAAAATATATACGGAACTTTGTCAAAAGAAATATCATTTTCTTTTAGAATTTTACCACCAATATATAGAACCTGGTTCGCATATTTCTTTTATGTGATACTATTTGTTAGTTTCGTTCTTTCTATATACTTCTGGAGAGTTGAAGCATTTGCTCAGGAAAAACACAAGCTTTCGAAGCTTTTAAATGAACGAACAAGAGAATTAGCCGAACAAAAGGAAAGAGCCGAAGAACTAATAAAAAACATTTTACCCGAAGATACTGTTAAAGAACTTCGCGATAAAGGTTCTGCAAGCAAGAAAAAATATAAGCTTGTATCGGTTTTATTTACTGATGTGCAAGGATTTACCCATATTGCCGAAAATATGCTCCCAGATATGCTAATAGATGAATTAAACATAGTGTTTAAAAAGTTCGATGAAATATGCGATATATATAATTTAGAAAAAATAAAAACAATAGGCGATGCTTATATGTGTGCAGGCGGATTACCTACTCCAAATAGAACCAACCCTATAGATATTACCTTAGCAGCACTCAAAATGCAAGAATTCATTAAAACAAATAAAGATCAATTCAAATATCAATGGGCTATTCGGATTGGAATACATACAGGACCAGTTGTTGCAGGTGTTGTTGGTAGTAAGAAATTTACTTACGATATTTGGGGCGACACTGTTAATATTGCTGCAAGAATGGAATCGTCTGGAATTGCTAACGAAATAAACGTCTCTGGCGACACTTATAATAAAATAAAAGATTACTTTGTTTGCGAATATAGAGGAAAATTGCCTGTAAAATACAAAGGCGAAATTGATATGTATTTTGTTAAATCAATTAAACCCGAATTAGCAAAACCTGAAAATCCTTTAGAACCTAATGAACAGTTTAGATTAAAAATGCAATTCTTAATTTATGAAGACCTTGAAGAATTAGTCTTAACTACATTAGAAAAAGCACTGCCAAAGAATTATTATTACCATAATGTAAAACATACTATAGATGTTATTGTACAGGTAGAAATGATAGGATTAGGCGAAAAAGTTTCAAGAGAAGAAATGTTATTGTTAAAAACAGCAGCTTTATTCCACGATTACGGATTTATAACTGAATATGATAATCACGAGGAAAATAGTGTTAAGCACGTTAGAAACATTTTACCTAAATACAGATACACTCAACAACAAATAGACACTGTATGCCGTCTTATCTTATCAACTAAATTTCCACCTAATCCGCAAGATAAATTAGAAATGATTTTATGTGATGCCGATCTTGATTATTTAGGAAGAAACGACTTTATTCCAGTCTCACAAAATTTATATAAAGAATTACACGAACAAGGTAAAATACGTTCAATTGATGAGTGGAACAAATTACAATATGAGTTCATCAGAAAACATCAATATTACACAGAAACAGCAAAAAAAATGAGAAGTAACAATAAAACCACACAGTTAGAAGAACTAGATAAGCTTATGTAATTATGAAAAAACGTATAAAAATAGTCATATTTATTATACTTACTATTTTATTGTTTGATCAAACGCTGAAATGGTACATTAAAACAAATTTTGTTTTAGGCGAAAGCTATAAAATCTTCGAATGGTTTTATATTTACTTTATCGAAAACGAAGGCATGGCTTTTGGAATTACACTTCACGACAGTGAAACAGGCAAGATAATACTTTCGTTATTAAGAATAGGTGCAGCAATAGCTATTGGATGGTATTTGTTCAAACTAATAAAAAATGAAGAAAGTTTAATTTTAATAACTGCCATATCTTTTATATGGGCAGGTGCTATGGGGAATATTATTGATAGCTTGTTTTATGGTATTATATACAGTAGTAGTGAAGGACAAATTGCTCAACTTTTTCCACCAGAAGGAGGATACAGTACTTTCTTGCATGGCAAGGTTGTTGATATGTTTTACTTCCCAATAATAGAAGGACATTTTCCATCGTGGTTCCCTTTTTGGGCAAATAAACCTTTTGTTTTTTTTCAACCTGTTTTTAACATAGCTGATGCTGCAATTACAATTGGGGCTTTTATTATTTTAATTTTTTATAAAAAAATATTTTCAAAATAAGTTTTGTTAAAAAATTTTTTGTATTATTGTAACACAAAAATTTAATTATATATGTATATATGAAAACCTTTATTATTTCATTAACTTTTTTATCCTTTTTATTATTGATTGGGTGTAATAGTCAGCAAAATCAGCTAAGTACTGATACTGATACAACAAGTTTAGTAAAAGATACTGTTCATGCTAATAGAGTGAAAAAAATATTCTATAATGTTCCATCACCAATAGAAATGTCAAGCGTAATTCAGAGAAGCGGTGCTGTTTTTAGAGGTGATGTTTTGTGTTCGTATAAAAATGTTGAAAAATACACAACGCCATCTAAGCAAGCAATTATGTTGGGGGTATATGGAGCAGATCTCTCCTATGTTCGCCTATTCGAACAAATTCAAACGGCTATAAATTATCTTTCATCAATAAAAAAACTTTGCGATGTTATTGATATTCCGCAAGAACAAGGTTCATTAGCTATTCAGAGAATGGAAAAAAATATTGACAATAAAGATTCTTTATTACAAATTATTTCCGAAACTTATGCTGCTACCGACAGTTATTTAAAAGACAATGGACGTGGAAATACTGCAACTTTTGTCATTCTTGGAGGTTGGGTAGAGTCTTTATATATTGCCTCACAAATTGCTGATTATAATAATCCTTCTAATAAAGAAATTATTGATAGAATAGGAGAACAAAAGTATTCATTGTCTAACATGATAGAACTTATCAAAGCATATCCCGAAGACAAAGAATTGCAATCTTATGTTCAACCATTAGAAGATTTGAAAAAAGTATATGAGGAAGTTAACATAGAATATGTAAAAGGTGAAGTAAAAACCGATCCTTCAAAAAAACTCACTACTATCTATAGTGTTGCTAAAGTTGAAATAAAGAAAGAAACCTTTGAAAAAATCAAAACATTAGCAAAACAAATTCGTATAAACTTAATAAAATACTAAATAACAACTATGAGAACTATATTTATAATATTAATGTTAGGTTTAATAAATTTTTCGGGATTTGCACAATGTAAAGGGTTTACAAAAAAAGAATGTGTGCCACATATTAAACCATTTACTTATAATGGACAATTAAATATGGCAGTTTTAAATCCAGGAGATATTGCAGAACTCATAGTTACATTTTATAAAGGACAAGATTACAGATTATTTGTTTGTTCGCAAGAAAATCTCGGAAAAGTAGAATTTAAATTACTCGATTCTGATAGAAATACAATTTTCTACAACAAAGAACATGATTTAGTTAATTATTGGGACTTTCATTCCAATGCAACACAGCAGCTTATTGTACAGGTTAGAGTTCCTGCCCTTGAAGAAGATTTGCCTGTTGTACCTAGTGGTTGTGTTTCTATTTTAGTTGGTTTTAAAGAATAATTGCTTAAAAAATTAAGCAACATTAAACTTTTCTTTACCGTCTTTATTTAAAGTTTTATATGAAAGTAATTGTATTTATCTACTGTATTGTTCTTTGGTCTTATTCTTTTGCTCAAAAAGAATATTACGGAAAAGATGCAAACAAAATAATTTCAGGGGCAAAAATTGTTTATTTTAGTAAACAGAACTCTGTTTTTCCTACTTATGTTAAACTTAACAACGATGTACAAAAAGAATTACTGTTAAATAAAATTCAAAAAGAATATAACATTAAGTTAAAACTTATTTCTAAGGAAAAAGATCAATTAGGATTTTTACACTACAAGTATCAACAGTTAATAGATACCATCTCTATAGAATGGGCTATTTTTTCGTTGCATACAAAAGATGATAAAGTTCAATCTTATAGTGGGACAATTTGGCCTGACTTAAATCCAATTGAAACCGATATTTTGTCTTCCGAACAAGCGCTTAATATTGCTTTGCTGCATCATCCAGCACAAGAATATATGTGGAATGATACTTTGGAAGAAAAATTAATAAAAACTATTACTGGCGATAATAATTTCAGTTTCAAGCCAAAATCTACATTAGTTTATTATAAAACAGAAAATATTTTTACATTAGCTTATAAAATTACAATATATTCAAAATTACCTCTATCTAAAAAAGATTATTACATTGATGCTACCACAGGAGAACTTATTAATGTTATTGAAAAAATACATACTTACAATGTTCAAGGGACAGCAAATACACGTTATAGCGGAATTCAAACCATTACCACCGACCTTTATAATGGACATTATCGCTTAAGGCAATCTGGACGCGGAAACGGTATTTTTACTTTTAACATGCAAATGGGAACTAATTATTCTACATCTATTGACTTCACTGACGACGATAATTATTGGGATAACTTTAATCAATATCAAGACGAAGTAGCAACAGACGCCCACTGGGCAACCGAAAAATATTACGACTACTTTTTTTATACGTACAACAGGAATAGCATAGACAACAATGGTTTTGCACTTTACAATTACATCCATGCTAATTTAGTTGGAATGGGTTTTTCAAATAACGTAAATGCATTCTGGGATGGATATAGAATGACCTATGGTGACGGAAACACTTCATATTCTCCACTTACAAGTGTAGATATTGTAGCTCATGAAATTACTCATGGACTTACAGAATATACAGCAAATTTAGTATATCAAGATGAGTCTGGGGCTTTAAACGAAGCATTTAGCGATATTTTTGCTACTGTTGTAGAATTTTATGCTAAGCCTTTGCAAGCTAATTGGACAATTGGCGAAGATGTTGGCTATCCATTCCGATCTTTAGCAGATCCAAATCAATTTAATGATCCAGATACTTATCAAGGATTGTTTTGGGACCCAAACAATCAAGTACATCAAAATAGTACTGTATATAGTCATTGGTTTTATTTACTATCTAATGGTGGAAATGGTACTAATGATAATGGCCAGCATTATAATATTTCGGGAATAGGAATAAACAATGCAGCTAATATAGCTTATAGAACACTTGTCTATTATCTGCCGCCAACTGCAACATATTACGATGCAAGATTTTTTTCTATAATGTCAGCAATAGATATTTTTGGACCTTGTTCACCAGAAGTAGAAGCAACAACAAACGCTATGTATGCTGTTGGTGTTGGACAAGCATATCAGAATGCTGTTATTGCAAACTTTTCTGCTTCAATCACTCAAACTTGCCAAGCACCTTTTGGGGTTCAATTTTATAACTTATCATCAAATGCACAATCGTTTTATTGGAATTTTGGAGATGGAAATTTCAGTAATCAAATAAACCCTTTTCACGTTTATACAGATACAGGACTTTTTACAGTAACATTAATTGCAAACGGAGGAAATTGTGGTTCCGATACAATTGTTTTTACTGATTATATTTCAATACAACCTAATAACCCTTGTGTTGTAATAATGCCATTAAATGGTACGGGAAACCCAATAAATGCTTGTCAGGGAACATTATACGATGGCGGAGGTCCTAATGGTAATTATGCAAATATGTCCGATGCAATCATTACAATAAGTCCACAAGGAGCAGATAAAGTTTATTTAACATTTACTTTTTTTGATGTAGAACCAGGTAGTCAATCCTATTGCGATTACGATTATGTAGAAATTTTTGACGGACCAGATACAAATAGCGTTTCATTTGGCCGATTTTGTAATACCACAGGTTCACCTGGAACAATTCAATCAACAGGAAATTCTATTACTATACTTATGCATTCTGATGAGTACTTAACAAGAGCAGGTTTCGTAGCAAATTGGACATGCGAAATACTAACTGTTGCACCACAGGCTAATTTTATTGTTCAACCAATTAATACTTGTTCTGGACTGGTTTATTTTATTGATGCTTCGTTACATAATCCTACTTCGTGGTTTTGGGATTTTGGAGATGGAAACACATCTACATTACAAAATCCTATTCATGAATATTTGTTTAATGGAACATATAATGTTACACTCATTGTAAGCAACAATAATGGTACAGATACTTTATTTTTGGCTAATGTTGTTACTATAAATAGACCAGAATTACCTAATATAGAAAGCGATACTATCTGTATAAATCAAAATGCAACATTAATTGATAATACAAATGGAACTATATTTTGGTATAACAATTTTGCTGATACTATTCCATTTTATATAGGTGATACTTTAATAACAGAACCATTAAATCAAACAACTATTTTTTGGGTTCAAAATGCAATAATAAACCCATCACAATATGTCGGCGATACAAGATCAAATTCTGATGGAGGATATTTTAACTCATCACTTGTTTATTATCTTGTTTTCGATTGCTATACCGAGTGTGAATTAGTTTCAGTGGAAGTAAATGCAAACAGTAATGGAAATAGAACAATATCTTTACTCGATTCAATGGGTAATTTAATTACCAGTCGGACCGTATATATTCAACAAGGAATATCGCGTATTCCATTAAATATAAAGCTGCCTGTTGAAAATAAGATGAGACTTGCAGGGCCTCCTAATCCAAATTTATGGAGAAATAGTAATTCTGTTGCTTTTTATCCTTATACTTTGCCAGGCATATTATCAATTAAAAGTAGTAGTTTTTATCCTAATCCTACTGCATATTATTATTATTTCTATAATTGGGAAGTAAAATTACCAGATTGTTTTTCAGCAAAAATTCCTATTTACGTTTATGTCGAAAACTGTTCTTTTGTTTCGGATATAAACGACTTCTATTTAAAAATTTTTCCAAACCCCGGAAATAACTTTATACAAGTAGAAACAAACGAAAAAATACAAGCACTTTCTATAACCGATATATATGGTAAGAATTATCCTATTAAAATAAAGATTTTGGATGATAAATTTATTATAAATACAAGTTTTTTGAATTCAGGTTTGTATTTGCTTTATGTTCAAATAAATAACAAAGTTTTTGTTGAAAAAGTAATAATTTTACGTTAATCAACAAATGAACGTTGTTAGTCAAAATTTTAATATTGCGAAAACTTACACTTAATCTTGTAAATCAGATAATATAATTAAATATAACTCAAAAATCAATTTATTTTTTAATTTTTATTTAGAATTTTGTAACATAATTTAACATTAACTCGTAAAATTACGCGATAAATTAAAAAAATGAATAATCTTAAATCTTAAATATGTGAAAATTAGTTATTTACTTTTATGTTCCATTACGGTTTTTGTGCTTAATACAACATTAATGTATGCACAACCAAGTAAAGGTGGTACTCCGCCAAGTATTTTGTACAATGTACAAAATAATTTGCAATTATTGGATTATTCGCCTAACATCAATTTAAAATCGTTGATGTTACAAGATTCAATAAACGAAAAGCAAGGATATCCACTTAGAGGTGGACTTTCTGTTGCTGTGAATGGAGTAGGACTTGATAATGGGGGAACCTGGACTAAACTACCAGATGGTAGAATGATGTGGCAAGCAATGTTTCATTGTAACAATGCTAAAGCTATCGGTGTTGTTTTCGATAACTTTTATATTCCAGAACAAGCAGAACTTTATTTGTATGATATAAACAAAAGTATGATTATTGGGGCATTCACTTCAGAGAATAATCATCCAAGTATGCAATTTTCTACTCATATACTTCCTGGTACAACTATAGTTGTTGAGTATGTTGAACCTTTTAATTTAGTTTACCAACAAGTTAAACCTGAACAACAAACAGACCCCAAGATTTCTGTTTTTTCATTAAATAATAATTTACAAGAATATACTCCGAAAGGTTCATTTAAAATTACTGAACTAATATATATTTATCGCGATCAAATTTTTTCTAACACAAAAGATTTAGGAGATGCTGGAAGTTGCGAAGTTAATATTAATTGTTCACCCGAAGGTGACGGTTGGCAGCAGCAAAAAAGAGGCGTAGCACGAATTCTTTTTAAAGAAGGAGCAAGTTGGTATTACTGTTCTGGTACACTTGTTAATAATACATTAAATAATGGACAACCATACTTTTTATCTGCTTACCATTGTGGAGGATCAGCTTCGGCATCAGATAAAAATTTATGGCAATTTTATTTTAATTATGAACGTCCCGGATGCGCTAATACAGGAACACCTCCAAATAACATGATTACAGGTTGTTCTATGAGGGCGGGAGGCAATATTTCCGGTGGAAGTGATATGCTTTTAGTATTATTAAACTCTAATCCGCCATTATCATGGAATCCTTATTTTAATGGTTGGGATAGAAATGCGACCGGAAGTGCTGGAGGCGTTGGAATACATCATCCAGCAGGTGATGCTAAAAAAATATCAACTTATACAGTAACACCTGGAACAGGAACATGGACTGGTGGAGCAGCAAATGCTCACTGGACATTGAGTTGGGCTACTACTACTAACGGTGCTGGAGTTACTGAGGGTGGTTCCTCTGGTTCTCCACTATTTAGAAGTAGTAATAAACTTGTTATTGGCACACTTACAGGTGGAGCTTCTCAATGTGGTGGACCTATGGGTACTGATTATTACGGTAAATTCTCGTATCACTGGGAATCGAACGGAACTACTGATGATAAGAAACTTAGACCATGGTTAGATCCAGTTGGAACAAATCCTACTACCTGTCCTGGCTACGACCCAAATGGAAATACAAATCCACCAGTTGCAGACTTTTCTGCAACTCCTACTACAACCGTTGCAGGAACAACAATACAATTTACCGATTTGTCTTCAAATTATCCAACTCAATGGGAATGGTCTTTCCCAGGAGCTATACCTTCAACATCTACAATCAGAAATCCTTCTGTAGTTTATCCAAATCCCGGTACTTATTCTGTTACACTAAAAGCAACAAATCAATATGGTAACAACACTGTAACTAAAACTAATTACATTACTATAAATTCTTATTCTCCTCCTACAAGTCCAATTACAATTGGGGCAGGGACAACTCAAGGTGGAGTTATACCATTAGGTATTAGCAATACTGCTCGTTGGGTAATAAGTGCTTCAATATATCTTTCTTCTGAAATAGGTGGTTCGTGCAGAATAAATTCTGTTGCGTGGTATGTTGGTACAGGTAGAACAGATCAAAGAAACATACAGATTTATATGAAAATGACAGATTTATCTTCATTTTCTACAGCAGGACCAGCTACTGATTTAATAAATGACGCTACACTCGTTTATCAAGGGACTTTTGTCCCAAATTCTACAGGATGGTTTACTTTTAACTTGCCTGTTCCGTTCAATTACTTGGCAGGAAAAAATTTAATGATTATTACAAAAGTTAATGGAAGTGGTAATAATCAATCAAATTGTTATTATACAACTTCAACTTCAAGACATCAGCAATGGACAGGGGCCACTGATCCTTCTGCTAATAATGGAACAATAAACTCGAACCGTCCGAATATTCGTTTGGGAGTTTCTGGCTATACTGCTCCTGTCGCTAATTTTGCCGGGCTTAATCCTATATTATCAGAAGATTTTGAAAGTTCAACATTTCCACCAACAGGATGGACAAGATTAAATGTTGATGGTGGTGGTTCACAATGGGCAAGTTCAAATTCATATAATCATACAAATAATGGTAACAAATCTGCAGCACATGTATATTCAGCAGCAGGGATGCAGGATGGTTATCTTATTACACCACAAATAACTAATTTGCCAGCAAATGCAATGTTATCTTTCTGGTCATATAATGGTTATCCTTCTTATTATGGGGGTAGTTATGGCGGTAAAAATTCTGTACTTATTTCTACTACTAATACTAACCCTTCGAGTTTTACAGAAATTTGGAGCCCATCTTCCGTTACTGCAAGTTGGGTTCAAACAGTTTTAGATTTATCTTCATATGCTGGGCAAAATATTTATATTGCTTTCCGCTATCAGGGAAATGATGCTCATAGTTGGTACCTTGACGATGTTTTTGTTAGTTCAGAAAATTATACGCAAATATCAACTTACGAAGGCGATCCTTTAACAATCTATGATAAATCTACGAATGCACCAGTTTGGTGGGAATGGAATACTCCTGGTGCAATACCAACAATGCAAAATGAACAAAATGCCCAATTACAATATAATGTTGCAGGATTATATAATGTATCACTTAAAGCAGCAAACCCTGGTGGCTCAAATACCAAAACGGTTAATAATTTTGTTAATGTTATAGGGAGACCACCAATTTCAGATTTTAGAGGAATTGGTAATTTGAAAAATGTGTATGGTCAGCCATTTATTCCAAGAACAGGAAGTGTTAATTTTATTGACCGTTCAAAACGCGTGCCAACAAGCTGGAGTTGGACATTTCAGAATGGAACACCAGGAACCTCTACACAGCAAAATCCTACAAATATTGTTTATAATAGTGCAGGTAAATTTGATGTTACTTTATATACATCTAACCCTCACGGTAATAATACAGGTACTGCTGATGATTACATTGTTGTTGGAGGTTTGGATACTTGCACCAATATGATTGAAACAGATAATCTTGCTGTTTATAATTATACAAATGGACTTATTCCAGGGCATGCTGGTGATGCAAATGGAAAGATATTCAGGTATGCAGAATTTTTTAATAATAATTACCCTGGAAAGCTATATGGTTTTGGGATGTATGTTTATAGGGCACAAGGTAGTGGTAAAACTATTAGTATTAAGGTTTGGGCAGATAATGGAGGAATACCAGGAACAGAATTATACTCAGAAACGAGAAACATTACCTCTTTTACAGAAGGACAATACAATATAATTACTTTTTCAACTCCGTTAAATATTACGGGTAAATTTTATGTTGGATATTTATTAAATTACGATGCTAATCACAATTATACTACTCATCAGTTTTGCGGTGTAATGACTGCATTTAGAACTTTAGATACAGCTTCAACAGGTTTCTTAAGTTATGGAGCAACAACACCTGGAACTTGGTATTCTTTCAAAAATGCTTTTGGTGATGCAGCATCATTATGGATAGATGCAATTTTTGAATATAATGATCCAGGTCCAACAATTACTGCTACAGCCACACCTGGATGTGGTACAGGATCTGTAACGATAACTTCTTCTGAAACAGCAAATCAAACTTTTGTACTCACAGATAATAGTGGTAATACTTTACAAACTTGGACTGGAAACACTAACTCTCACACATTTACCGGATTATCTAATGGCACTTATAGAGGTAAAACTATAAATAATGGTGTAGAATCGGGCTTATCGAATGCCGTTACTCTTACAAATGATCCTACTTCAGTTGGTGGAACAATTAATGGAACAAATACACAAATTTGTCAAGGCTCTAATACTGGTGTAATGACCCTTTCTGGACATACAGGAAATGTTGTTAAGTGGCAAAAACGACTTAATGCAGGAGCTTGGGTGGACATTGCAAATACTAACACAACATATTCTGAAGTGCCTACTTCAGCTGGAACATGGGATTATAGGGCTGAAGTAAAGAGCGGAACTTGTCCATCTGCTTTTTCTAACATTTATACTATTATAGTAGATCCTACTTCGGTTGGAGGTACATTAACAGGTCCTAATACTTCTATTTGCTTGGGAGCTTCAACAGGCAATATGACAGTTTCTGGCTATACTGGAACAATTCAAAAATGGCAAAAACGCCTTAATGCCGGTGCTTGGCAAGATATTTCTAATGTAACTCCAACTTATTCTGAAATACCAGGAACAGCTGGTACATGGGATTATAGAGTTGAGGTAAAAAGTGGGACATGCGCTGTTTCATACTCTAACATTTTTACAATCACAGTTAATCCTTTACCATCTGCTTCAGCATCTAGCAATAGTCCGTTGTGTGTTGGTTCTACTCTTAATTTAACTAGTTTACCGAATGGTATGACTTATAATTGGTCAGGTCCAGGTGGATGGACAGCAAATACTCAGAATCCTTCTAGGACAAATATAAATTCTACTCATGCAGGAGTTTATAGTGTAACTGTAACAAATACAACGACAGGTTGTTCAGCTACAGCGACTACTAATGTAGTGGTAAATAGCAATCCGACGGCGAGTGCTTCGAATAATGGTCCGTTGTGTGCAGGTTCAACTTTGAACTTAACATCCACTCCGAATGGTATGAGTTCTTATAGTTGGTCAGGTCCTGGTGGTTGGACGGCAAGCACTCAGAATGCTTCGATAGCAAACATAACGACAGCTGAGGGTGGTGTATATACAGTAACCGTAACAGATGGTAATGGTTGTACAGGTGTAGCGACGACGAATGTAGTAGTGAATTCAAATCCGACGGCGAGTGCTTCGAACAATGGTCCGTTGTGTGCAGGTTCAACTTTGAACTTAACATCCACTCCGAATGGTATGAGTTCTTATAGTTGGTCAGGTCCTGGTGGTTGGACAGCAAGTACTCAAAATGCGTCGAGAGCAAACATAACAACAGGTCAGGGTGGTGTATATACAGTAACAGTAACAGATGGTAATGGTTGTACAGGCGTAGCGACGACTAATGTAGTAGTTAATTCAAATCCGACGGCGAGTGCTTCGAATAATGGTCCGTTGTGTGTGGGTTCAACTTTGAACTTAACATCCACTCCGAATGGTATGAGTTCTTATAGTTGGTCAGGTCCTGGTGGTTGGACGGCAAGCACTCAGAATGCGTCGAGAGCAAACATAACGACAGCTGAGGGTGGTGTATATACGGTAACAGTAACAGATGGTAATGGTTGTACAGGTGTAGCGACGACGAATGTATTAGTGAATTCAAATCCGACTGCGAGTGCTTCGAATAATGGTCCGTTGTGTGTGGGTTCAACTTTGAACTTAACATCCACTCCGAATGGTATGAGTTCTTATAGTTGGTCAGGTCCTGGTGGTTGGACAGCAAGTACTCAAAATGCGTC
>Ga0308407_1000148_pt1 | contig 60373 bp, 53 predicted proteins | sample HotsprSampleMSe2_FD_203476 | JGI IMG/M metagenome (GOLD analysis project Ga0308407, IMG submission 203476) | Hot spring phototrophic mat microbial communities from Mushroom Spring, Yellowstone National Park, Wyoming, United States - 20060911_MSe2 ...
GCTTCCAATAAATACCTGTACTTTCCATCGCTATATGAGTTACTCCTTCTGATTTGCACCATCTCTTAAACTTGTCAAAGAACCTGTGTATGAGGTAAATTTACGAGTCTCATACTCCTCGTTACTTTTTCGTATCGTGGCTACTATGATGTTTTTGTGAACATCTATACCGCAGCCAACTTTTACAACCTGAGGAAACTTAATTTCATTTTTCTTTTCCATTGCCGTTAAATTTATGGTTCGACACCATAAATTTAACGCAGTTTATTCATCCTCGGTTGATGTGCATATTTTTTTTGCTCATGTAAATTTCATAGCTTATTTCATAGCTTATTTTTTTTTTACGTAAAATTATCTTAAAAGTTTTATTTTTCCAGAAAATTCTTGTTTATTTGCTAAATTGTCGGTGGCAATAATTTTATAAAAATAAACATCTGCAGGGCAAAGTTGTTTTGTGTCTTTATCGGTTCCATCCCACCATATTGGACTTCCTTTGCCTTCAAAAACACATTTTCCTGTTTTAGTATAAATATACATTGTAAAATTATAAGAATTATAATCAAGAACCTGAGGACCAAACAAATCATTGACGCCATCGCCATCGGGTGTAAAAGCATCTGCTATTTGAATAGGTATATAATATATAGCGTCAATATTTTTAATAATTGTATCTGTACATCCATATTGATTTTCAGCAATAAGTTTTACAGAGTAAGTGCCACTTTTACTAATTTTAAATTCCCATGTGTTTTCTATAATAGTAGAATCTATATATTCCCATCTGATTGAGCTGTATTGTTTCGATTTATTTTCTAGCTTTATTACGTTTCCTGTTTGTTGGTAATACATTTTAGCAATAGGACGTGGATTGACTTCAATTGTAGGAAGTTCTTTTTCAAAAATATCTATTTCATTAAGTGTTATTTTTAAACTGGCTTTATATTTTCCTGGTTTATTGTATGTATATGTAGGATTTTTTTCGTTAGAAAATTTACCATCGCCAAAGGTCCAATAAAAAATTGCTTCTTTTGGTATTTCGTTATCTATTATAAATTGAACAGTATGAGGAACACAACCAATTGTTGAGCTTGTAGATATAGAAAATTGATAATTATTTTCAGGTGTAATAGTGGAGTTTGTTTCGTAATTTTTTGAAGATAAACGATTTTCTTGAATAGTTTCCTGTAAATTATTTGATTTTGTTTTATTTTCGGTGAGGTCTTTTTTTAAAGTCTGTTTAGAAATGTTATTGTTAATATTTACTATATGTATAGAATCGTTGTTTTTTGGTGCAGAATAATTTTCATTTTTAATTTGCTGTGTTATTTGCTCTTTATTTGTATTTATGTAATAAAAATATACAAATATTAAAGAACCAATTCCAGCTATTGTTGCTGTAACAATACTGGTACGAATAATTTTTTTAATTCTTGTTTTTCTTAAAAACTGTTTCCAAGCAGTTTCTTCGAATGGATATTCGAAGTTGTTAAGTTTTTCGTTTATTATGTCTTCAAAACGTTTCATGGTGGTAGGTGTTTATATAGTTATTAACAAGTTCTCTTAATCTAATTTTAGCTTTTGCAAGGTTAGATTTAGATGTTCCTATACTTATATTTAATCGTTCGGCTATTTCGGCATGAGTCATATTTTCTATTACATACATATTGAAAACGGTGCGATATGCAGGTGAAAGATTTTGAATAAGTTTAATGATGATATCCGCTTTTAGCATAATTAATTTTTCGAGTTCTTGTTCTTCAAATGTATTATCGATAAAATAGTCTTGCTCTAATTCTTCTTCTGTTTTTGTGAAGATATCTTTTCTTTTGCGGATACTATCAATAGCCGTATTTACCATAATTTTTCTAATCCAACCTTCCAAAGAACCTTTAAATTCAAAATTTTTCAATTTTTCAAATACTTTTACAAAGCCGTCCTGTAAAATGTCGAGTGCTTCTTCTTTGTTTTTTGAATATCGCATACATAAAACCAACATTTTACCATAAAAAGCTTTGTATAAAATTTGTTGACTCAATCTATCGCCTTTTATGCAAGATTCTACAATTTTTCTCACACTTTCTGTATCTTGCCAATCGATTTTCATGAGTCTATGTTAAAGACGTAGAAGTATAATAATGGTTGCTAAAAAAATTATTCTACGCAGAAAAAATCATCTTTAGGTGCATCACAAACAGGACAAAACCAATTTGATGGTAGTTCATCAAATAAAGTATTTGGCTCTATATGTTGAATAGGATCACCTTTTTGTGGATCGTAAACGTAACCACAAATTTTACATTTGTACTTCATAACAATGTTATAATAATTGTAAAAGTACAAAAAAAGATATTATTTATCAAGAAGAAATGATTGTTTCAATAGTTTTTTTAACCAACCAATCGGGTGGTGTTAAGTAAAATTCTGATAAGTCAATATTATTTTCTAAATCAATAATATCTTCTAATTCTTCGGAATATGTATTATCACAAAAGTAAAAAATAGTAGAAATTGTCATAGGCAAAAATCTTTTGTTTATAGGTTAAACGAGAAAAAGGTAGAAATATTGTAATTTGATAAAATTAAAATTCGTTTACAACAATTTTGTTTTTTTCTATAATTTTTTTTAGATTGATAAGTGCATAACGCATTCTTCCTAGTGCTGTATTTATGCTAACATTAGTTTCTTCGGCGATTTCTTTAAAACTCATGCCGAAAAAAAGTCGCATAATAACAATTTCTTTCTGGTTTTCGGGTAAGTAATCTAATAGTTTGCGAATATCGAAATTTATTTCTTCTTGTATAATTTTATTTTCTGTATTTTTTTCCGAAATTTTTTTATCGTTAAAGATGTCGTAATCGTAATTGTCAACAGCAACTGTTTTTAATCGTCCTTCTTTTCTTATGTAATCTATAGTTAAATTGTGAGCAATACGTATGAGCCAAGCCCCAAATTTTCCGTCTTCTGCGTATTTATTTTCTTTGATTGAATTAAAAACTTTAATAAAAGTTTCCTGAAACAAGTCGGCAACAATATCTTTATTTCTGATACGGTAATAAATATATGTATATACTTTTCTTTTATAACGGTTGATAAGAACTTCAACTGCTGCCTCATTGCCCGATATGTAAGCTTTAATAAGCTCACTATCGGAAAGATTTAAAATTTTCATAACACCACTGTTGTTGGTTTAGTGGTAGAAATTTTCTATAGGCAGTCAGTTTTATGAATTATTACGCAAATATACAAATAAAGTTTCAAAAATCAATCATAAATTTGCAAATATTATACCAATGATGTTAGAATTAAAAAAGAAAATTATAATAAAAGGTGCAAGGGTTAATAATTTAAAGAATATTTCTGTAGAAATCCCTTTACAGAAATTAGTTGTTATAACAGGTGTTTCTGGAAGTGGAAAATCGTCACTTGCATTCGATACACTTTTTGTAGAAGGACAAAGAAGATATGTAGAAAGTTTGTCATCTTATGCAAGGCAGTTTTTAAGCAGAATGAGTAAACCTGATGTTGATTTTATTAGTAATATTCCACCTGCTATAGCAATAGAACAAAAAACTAATACTTCAAATCCTCGTTCAACGGTTGGAACTTCAACAGAAATTCATGAATACTTAAAATTATTGTTTGCACGTATTGGTAAAACAATATCTCCGTTTAATGGAAAAGAAGTTAAAAAGCATAGTGTTAAAGATGTATTAGATTTCATTTGCACCAGAGCAAAAGGTAAAAATGGCTTTATTGGTTTTGAAGCTTCAAAAGACATTTCATTATCACAATATATTAAACAAGGTTATACAAGAGCGTTTTTCGAAAATAAATTTACTAGATTGGAAGTGTTAGAGGATTTTAACCCTGAAAAATATTTGATTGTTGTTGATCGTTTTGATTATTGCGATGGAGTAGAAATGCTTAACCGGTTAGCAGATTCTATAGAAATTGCTTTTTTTGAGGGATACGGGAAATGTGTTATAGGAGTTTTTTCTGATTCATTATGGAGTTTAGAGTTATTTTCGAATCGTTACGAAAGTGGTGGTGTAGTTTTTGAAGAGCCACATCCACAGATGTTTAATTTTAATAGTCCTGCTGGTGCTTGTCCTACTTGTGAGGGTTTTGGGCAAACTATTGGTATTGACGAAGATTTAGTTGTACCGGATAAGTCGTTATCTGTATATGAAGATGCAATTGCTTGTTGGAGAGGAGAAACTATGCAAGAATGGAAAAGACAACTTATAAATAATTCGCATAAAGCAAATTTCCCGATACATAAGCCATATTTTGAATTGACTGAAGATGAAAAAAACATGTTATGGAATGGAACAAAATATTTTTACGGAATAAACGATTTTTTTGAACATTTACAATCTAATCTTTACAAAATTCAATATAGGGTACTTTTGTCGAGATATAGAGGAAAAACACTTTGTCCTCAATGTAAGGGTAAAAGATTAAAACCAGAGACTGAGTATGTTAAAATTTGTGATAAAAGTCTTGGCGATTTGCTAATGATGCCATTATCGGATTTACAGCAGTGGTTTAATAATTTACAGTTGTCGAAGCATGAATTTTCGATTGCTGAAAGATTGTTATTAGAAATTAATAACAGGTTAACATATTTAATTGATTCTGGACTTGGTTATTTGACTTTAAATAGAAATTCATCTACTTTGTCTGGCGGTGAATCACAAAGAATACACCTTGCAACATCTTTAGGTAGTGGTTTGGTTGGCTCGTTGTATATTTTAGATGAACCAAGTGTTGGGCTCCATTCCCAAGATACAAAGAAATTGATATCAGTTCTTAAAAAATTAAGAGACTTAGGAAATACTGTTGTTGTTGTTGAACACGACGAAGAAATAATTCGCCAAGCAGATTATATCATAGACATGGGGCCATTGGCAGGTAAAAGTGGCGGAGAAATTGTTTTTCAGGGAGAATTAAAAGATCTTCTTCCAAATGAAAAAAGCTTAACATCATTGTATTTAGCAAACAAATTATTTATAGAAGTTCCTAAAAAACGCAGAAATTGGAAAAAAAGTGTTACAATTAAAGGTGCTCATTTAAATAATTTGAAAAATATTGATGTAGAATTCCCGCTTCATGTAATGACTGCAGTAACCGGTGTGAGTGGATCGGGGAAGTCAACTTTAATTCAGGATATTTTATATTTAGCATTACAGAAAAAATTAGGTAATAATGTAAAAACAACCGGATATAAAGATTTAATAGGAGATTATTTACTTGTTAAAGATGTCGTTTTAGTCGATCAAAGTCCTGTTGGACGTTCTACAAGGTCGAATGCTATAACATATTTAAAAATATATGATGATATAAGACAATTGTACAGTGAACAACCCTTAGCGAAACAATTAGGATTAAAACCTTCTCATTTTTCATTTAATGTCGAGGGAGGACGTTGTGAAGATTGTAAGGGCGATGGTTATTTAATTGTTGAGATGCAGTTTTTGGCTGATATTAAATTGATTTGCGAAACATGTAATGGTAAAAGATTTAAATCAGAAATATTAGAAGTAGAATATAAAGGTAAATCTATCTATGATTTATTGCAAATGACAGTAGATGAAGCAATAGAATTTTTTAAAGTAGGTGTTACTAATTTGGGTTTCACTATAAGTAATAAACTTAAAGTTTTAAGCGAAGTAGGTTTGGGTTATTTACCATTAGGACAACCTACATCATTATTGAGTGGAGGCGAAATTCAGCGTTTAAAGCTTGCTTATTATTTAAGTCAACCTTCTAATGTGCATACTGTATTTATTTTTGATGAACCAACTACAGGTTTACATATAAATGATATTAAATTATTGCTTAATGCTTTTAATAGGTTATTGGAATACTATCATACTATAATAGTAATAGAGCATAACTTGGAAGTAATAAAACATGCCGATTGGATAATAGATTTAGGTCCAGGTGCAGGTAATGATGGCGGAAATGTAGTAGCTGTTGGTACTCCAGAAGAAGTTTCACAAAATAATAAGTCTATTACTGGTAGGTTTTTAAAAGATAAATTATCGAAGCAATAAATAGTCGTCCCTTAAAAAGTTATTTTTTAAATTAACCACAGAGTTTCACAGCGAAAAAACTCTGTGCTTCTCTCTGTTGAAAAAAACAACAAAATTTACAATGTGTTGCACAGAAAAAAAACTTTGGATTTTAAAAAAAAATTGCAAGGTTTATGCATCTAAATCTTGCGTATTTTTTACTAAAAAAATAATACTGATTTATTAACAATCAATCGCATTTTATGTTAATAAGGGACAACTATTTATAAAGAACTTCAATATTAGTTGTTAGTATATTTACTTCAATTTTAACGTAAAGTGTAATTTACTTGTATTGATATTTCACTTATTTTTTTTGAGAAAATTTATTATTTATTCTGGTTAAAAGTGTTTTCAATATTCATAAATCCGACTAAAACAGCAACACATCCGCTAAGTATTTGATCGTGCAGTTCGTCGGAAGTTTGTACTTGAATGGAAATAATTAGTTGTTTACTTGATTGTAGTTTGAAATCCCAGCTTTTGGCATAGTTATACTTTTTGTTGTCGTATAGTACATTACGTTCTGCGTCTAAAACTTGGAATTGAATTGGTGGTAAGTTTTCATCTCCGCAAACTGTAACACGATATTCTTGCCCAGCGTAGAAAGTTTTATACAATTCGGCAGTTTCTCCTTCACTTAATACTGTGGCATTATAAATACCATCATGTACATAAGGGAGCAACTCGAGTTTACAAATTTTTTTGGCAAAATTTTTACATTGAGCTGAAGCTACATTAGAAACAGCTACTGCCATGATAAGGATAATAAAAGATACAAATATTTTTTTCATAGCTCCCTGTTATTTAATTATGTTAGACCTAATTTCTGTAACAACTGTTGCAAGTTCTTCGAATACTTCGGGTGTGAATTTTATTTCAGAAGTAGAAGTAATTATGTTTTTCCCATCTTTTTCAATAACTTCCATTCTGGAAGAGGATGTTTGAATTTTGTCGAATACTTTTTTTAAACGTTCCATATCTGGTAGTATAGATTGAACATTTGGATCGTTTTTATACTCATTAAGCAAACTGATAAGTGTGTTTAATGATAGTCTTTGGTCGGCTATACGTTCCATAAGTTCTTTATTTTGTGCAGTATTCTTTACAATTTGTGTGCCAATATATAAACCTTCGAGCCATCCTCCTGTAAGTATTATTGCTGCAATTTCTCCTCTGTCGTTTTCTTTAAGGAAAGAGTTAGAATTCATAAAAGTTTCGCTAATAATTTCCATTACACTATCTCTGTTGTTTATATTGTTCTCCATTCGTGTGATGATTGATTTGTCAATAGCATTTAATATTCCCAAGTCGTCGGCAAGTTTTTTTGTTGCAGAGAGATATTTAATGCTAGCTTGTGATTGGTCAAACATACTTGCAAAACTAAGATCTGCACTATATACTCCTAAATTCAAAGCCATGCTCTTTGTTGTAGTATAATTGCCAAGGTTGCTTAATGGATTTAAGTAATCTTGGTTGTATTTTGCTCCTGCTCGTTTCATAAGCATAGCAGTTTCTATGGGCGAAGGTATGCCGTAAATAACTTGCTTTGCTTTATTAAATTCGTCGCTAATATTCAAAGAGTCGTCTAATTGGTTATCTGGTGTTTTATCGCCACCGCAACTAGTAATAAATAGCGATAAAGTACCTATTATTACGACGAAAAAGATACTTAAAATCTTGTTTTTAAATTTCATATTACAATGTTTTTTTAATTTCTGAATTTTACATATTCAACTGCACAAAAATAATAAATTTTTTATTAGAAAAATTTTTTTTCTTTTTTTTTGTTCGTTATTGGTTAAAAAAATTTATTCATTGTTATAAGTTATTTCTATTACCGAAAATTAATGAACCTATTCTAATCATAGTACTACCTTCTTCAATAGCTATGTGAAAGTCGTTTGACATCCCCATAGATAGTTCGTTGAAATACAAATTATCATAAAAATAAAATTTTTTAATTTGTTCGAATAATTGTCGTAAGTATTTAAATTCATTCTTTATTGTAAAGTAATCATCTGTATAAGTTGCCATTCCCATTAAACCGATAAATTTTATATGAGTTAGTTCTTTAAATTCATTATTTTCGAGAAAAGAGTATAGCTCAGATTCGTTAAATCCGAACTTTGTTTCTTCTTTTGCTATATGTATTTGTATAAGACAAGGTATAACTTTGTTAAGTTTTTTTGCTTCTTTGTTTATTTCTTTTGCTAGTTTTAAAGAATCTATTGAATGTATTAAGCTTGCATAAGGAAGTAGCATTTTTACTTTGTTTGTTTGAAGATGTCCTATCATGTGCCATTCAATATTAGGAGGTAATTGTTTAGCTTTTTGAACTAATTCTTGAACTTTATTTTCGCCAAATATAGTTTGACCTGCTTCTATAGCCTGTTTAATAATTTCGACAGGATGAGTTTTTGTTACTGCAATTAGTTTTACGTATTCTGGAATTTGTTTTTTTAGTTTTATAAGATTTTCTTTAATGTTCATAACCATAAAAAAGAAGTCCCCTTAATAAAGAGGACTTCAAAGTTAATAAATTGTATTGATATTATTAATCGAGTAAATGAACTACTAAACCACTTCTTAATTTGGGTTCGAACCAAGTTGTTTTTGGTGGCATAATGTTTCCGGTATCGGCTATATCAATAAGTTGCTTCATAGTAACTGGATATAGTGCAAAAGCGACTTTCATTTCGCCTGAATCTACTCGTTTTTTTAGTTCGCCTAATCCGCGTATTCCACCAACAAAATCAATTCTTTTATCGGTTCTTAGATCTTTTATTCCTAATATTTCATCTAAAACATATTTGCTTAAAACAGTAACATCTAAAACTCCAATAGGGTCGTTATCGTCGTAAGTTTCTGGTTTAGCATCGAGTGAATACCACTTACCTTCGAGGTACATCGAAAAATTATGAAGTTTTGTAGGTTTGTAAATATCGTAACCTTTTTCTTCAACAATGAATTTTTCTTTTAAACGTTCGATAAATTGTTGTGTTGTTAGTCCGTTTAAGTCTTTAACAACTCTGTTGTAGTCAATAATATTTAATTGATTATCGGGGAAGTGAACTGCTAAAAAGAAGTTAAACTCTTCGTGTCCTTTGTAACCTGGGTTCTGTTCGCGTTTTTCTTTTCCTACTAATGCAGCTGCTGCAGTTCTGTGATGCCCATCTGCAACATAAGTATATGGAACTTTAGCAAATAGATCTACTAATTTTTGAATTGTAGCTTTATCGCGAATTATCCAGAAATGGTGTCCAACGTTGTCGTCTGTTTTAAAGTCGTATTCAGGTTCTTGTGTTTTAACTATGCTTTCTACAATAAGATCTATTTCTTTTACGTTTCTATATGTAAAGAAAACAGGTTCCATATTGGCGTTAGTAACTCTAACATGTTTCATTCTGTCTTCTTCCTTGTCTTTGCGTGTTAGTTCGTGTTTCCTTATTATATTATTAAGGTAGTCATCTACACCAGCGCAGCCAACTAAGCCATATTGGGTACGATTGTTCATTGTTTGAGCGTAAATGTAAAGGTAATCTTCAGGGTCTTGAATTAGCCATCCGTTTTTCTTAAACATTTCGAAATTTTCTTTTGCCTTTTCGTAAACTTGTGGATCGTGTTCATCAACATCTTCAGGTAAATCTATTTCAGGTTTTGTTATATGAAGAAGCGAATACGGATTATCTTTTGCTTCTTGGCGAGCTTCTTTTGAATTAAGCACATCGTAAGGTCGTGCTGCTACATCTTTAACAATGCTCTTTGGTGGTCTTAATCCTTTGAATGGTTTTAATATTGCCATATTTCTATATGTTTTAAAAATTATTTATTAACTTGAAATGTTTTGTCGCCGTGTTTAAAGAAAGCTACAATTTGTTTTGCAGCAGCTATTCCTGCATTTATATTAGCTTCGGCTGTTTCGGCACCTTGTTTTTTAGGTGTTGAATAGTAACGGTGTTCGTATTTTAGTAATTCTGCGTGGCAATCGGGGGCAACATCGGAAATATATTTAAAATCTTCGCGGGTTTCGAACATTTTCTTTAACGAATCTTCGCATAAAACTTCTTTTCTTGCAGTATTAACTAAGGTAGCACCTTTTGGCATAATTGATAGTAAATTGTAATTAATAGATTTTTTTGTTTTTTCGTTTGCTGGAATGTGTAATGAAAGATAGTCGCTGGTTTTGTATAATTCTTCAACAGAGTGTAAAGGTTTAACACCATCTTTTATAATTATCTCGTCGCTAATAAATGGGTCGTAAGCATAGATGTCCATTCCAAAACCTTTGGCAATAATTGCAACGGCTTTTCCTACATAACCGTATGCGTGGATTCCGAGTTTTTTGCCTTTTAATTCTGTTCCAGAAAGTCCTTTAAACTGACCGCGAGCCATAAATATCATCATACCTATTGCTAATTCTGCAACAGCATTGGAATTTTGTCCAGGGGTATTCATAACTACAATACCTTTTTCTGTTGCTGCAGTTAAATCTATATTATCGTAGCCGGCACCAGCACGTACTATAATTTTTAGGTTTTTTCCTGCTTCTATAACTTCGCGTGTTGCTTTATCGCTTCTAACAATTAGAGCATCAGCATCAGATACAGCTGTTATAAGTTGATGATTTTCAGTATATTTTTCGAGAAGCACTAATTCGTAACCGGCTTCTTCTACAACTTTGCGAATGCCTTCAACGGCAACTTTAGCAAAAGGTTTTTCTGTTGCAACTAATATTTTCATATTCGTTTAGTATTAAAATTATAGTTTCAAAAATAGATAAAAAATTAATTATATGTAAATAATAACATCGAATTATGTTTAAAAACAGAATAAACTGCTTTGAGTTATGTAGTTTGATAAAATTACTTGGTTAAAAGTATTAAAGCAAAAATTTATGCGTATATTTTTTCAAATTCTTGCATAGCTTCAACAAGTGCAATAACAGATTCTTTAGGTAGTGCATTATAAGTTGAAGCACGGAATCCGCCAACAGAACGATGTCCTTTAAGTCCAACTAATCCTTTTGTTTTAGCAAATTCGAGAAATGCTTCTTCTTTATCTTTGTATTGTTCTTTCATAACGAAACATATATTCATTAAAGAGCGTGAATCTTTATCAACTGTACCAACGAACATTTTACTATTATCTATTGCATCGTACAATATTTGAGCTTTTTCGATATTCATTTTTTCTATTGCAGTTAATCCGCCAATAGATTTTAGCCATTTTAATGTTTCTTTAACTGTAAAAATAGGAAGAACTGGAGGTGTGTTAAACATACTTCCTTCATCAACGTGTGTTTTGTAATTTACCATTGTAGGAATTATTCTATCTTTTACTTGTTTATTGTTTAAAAAATCTTCTTTTATAATAACGACAGTAACGCCTGCAGGTCCGACATTTTTTTGTGCACCTGCGTATATTAGTGCATATTTGCTAATATCAATAGGTCTGCTGCAAAAATCAGAAGACATATCGCAAACTACAGGGACAGGGCTGTCTATATCGTGTCTGATTTCTGTACCGTATATTGTATTGTTAGATGTAAAATGAAAATAATCGGCATCGGCAGGAATTGTCCATCCTTTGGGGATATAGCAGAAATTTCTGTCGGCAGAGGAAGCTACAACTTGAACTTCGCCAAAAAGTTTTGCTTCTTTAATTGCTTTTTTTGCCCAGACTCCAGTTTCTAAATATGCAGCTTTTTTTCCTAAAAAATTAAATGGTACGGTAAAAAACTGTGTACTTGCACCACCGCCTAAAAATAAAACGTGATATCCATCGGGAATGTTTAATACTTCTTTAAATAAAGCCACTGCTTCGTCTATTACTGCTTGAAAATCTTTGCTACGGTGTGAGATTTCTAATATAGACATCCCTATACCGTTAAAATCTAATATTGCTTTAGCAGTATTTTCAATTGCTATTTGTGGTAATATAGCTGGACCAGCATTAAAATTGTGTTTTTTCATATAACTACATTTTTTAAATTTAAAGTTGCAAGTTTATAATTTTTTTTGAAAGTTTTAAAAATTAAAATATGTTTTACAATAATGTTTCTGATTTATATCAATTTTTCAATAAAACCATCTTTATAGTGAGGTAAAACGTTTGTAGCATCAATAGTGTAGCAGTATTTTATTACATTTTCGTTAACAATATTTTTTAATCTGTTTCTGTGCGAGGCTTTTTCTAAGTAAGTATATAAATTGTCTTTTGCTATATTCCATAAATCTATTGCAGCAAAAGTACTATCGCAATTAGTAGAATATTTTTTAGACTTAAGAAGTGTATCGGCAATAGCACCTGCACACAATGTATCTTCGAGACAAAATTTATTTTTCCAACCAGAACAAACTATAATTACAGATTCAGGATAGTTTGTTAAATAGTTTGTTAAAACAGAAATGTTTACAAAAGCTCCTATTAAAATATTTTTAGCATTGTTTACCATTTTTATAGCTTGTGTACCATTTGTGGTGCTGTAAGCAATTATTTTATTTTTTACTCTTTCGGGAGTAAATGAATCGGGGGAGTTTCCGAAATCAGCGAAATCGAGAATTTTACCATCGCGTTCGGCTGCTAGTATGTAACCATCTTGTTTTGCTTTGTATGCGTCTTCAATAGAAGCAATAGGTAAAATTTTTTTTGCACCTGCTTCAAAAGCTGCACAAATTGAACTTGTAGCTCTTAATACATCAATAATTATAACAGTTTTTTCGGGATTGCTATATAAGTGATACAAAGTTGGACTAAAACATACTTCTATCGTTTTCATATAAAGTTTTTGCAAAAGTATATGAGATTTTTAATTTAATACTAATTACGCATTAAAAAATGTGTAAACGATTTACAATTTATTGATTATAAAGTTTAAAGTTTATAAAGCAAAAGATTTATAAAGGCATTTTTTTCTTGAGCAACGATAGATAGTGTTATCATTAAGTAAGTTGATAAGGCTAATTTGCAAAAAGGCATTATTAAAATAGATTCAGATTTTATTGATTCATTTTTCTATAAAAAAAGTTATAATATTAAGTGCGATTATGAAATTGTTTTATTAAGTTTTCGATGATATTATTAAGTTTGTTGTTAGATATATTGAAGTTATCAATATTATAAACCGATAATTGTGTTAAAGCACTTTTTAAGTTAAAGGAATCTTGAAGTTGAATTACGAATAATTTTCGCATTTGGTAATAGTTTGCCAAGTATTCTTGTTCGGTTTGTCCAGGTGTAGGTACTAAAATAGCAGTTCGTTTTAATGTTAGTAGATCCATAATAGTAGAATAACCAGATCGAGCTACAATATTATTTGATGTCTTTATAAGTGAATAAAGCAAATTGGTATTAGCATAGTTGTATATAGTAACGTTTTCGTTTTGACTAACTTTTGCTGTTGTTTCTGGATTTCCGCATACTATGGCGCAAGGTGTTTTTAATGTTTTCATTTGATTTAATAAGATGTTGTAAAAAATAGTTTTTTGAGGTTCAGGCCCGCTAATTATTGCTAGTACATCGTATTTTGGTGTGTAAACAGATATGTTATTTTTGATAAATTCAAACCTGGATAATAATTCAATATATGTTGGCTTAATATTTTTACTAACACTTAAATCTCCGGCAAATTTTGGAAAAGTATCAACATCTGGTACCCAGCAAGCATCGAATTTATTTATTCTGTATTTGATATACACATTAACTATTTTTTCTGCCCATTTAATGTAAGTAGGTAATTTAATAGATAGTTGATGAGTAACGATTATAGAATATATTTTAGAATGATAACACCCATAACGATTATCGCTAATGATAAAATCAAATTTTTGATATTTTAGAATTTTTCTTAAATTTTTTTTATCTCGTAAAATGCCTGTGTATATTTTTTGTATTAAATTTAAAAGATTAAGAAAGTTAATTTTCTTTTTTCTATAACGAATTTCTGGTAATTTTGTTGGTATCCATTCAAAATTTATTCCTTCGTTTTTTAAGTAATAGTATTGTTTTTTAGAACACGATACATAAATTTTGTATGACTTTTGCTGTAATATAAATATGATGGGCAATATTCTGGAAGTGTGTCCCAGCCCCCAATCGAGTGGACAAATTAAAACATTATTTGATAAAGGCTTTATACCCATTTAACAGTTATTCCTGCCTTTTTTATTAGATTTGCTATAATTTCTATTTGAGAAGTTTCAATTTTTTGTAATGTTGATAAAGGCGGTTTACGGTCTAATGAATATAGCATAACAAAAATTGGCTTTATTTTTTTGTAAATTTCTATAAGCAATTGAATTTCTTCATTTGTTGTATTGTCAACAGGTTCGTTATTAACAATTCCTTTAAGTAACATTGTTTGTATGGCAATTGGCTTTTTAATATTTAGCAAATTTTTTATATAACTATCAAATAAAAAATAAGATGCCGGGTTATTAATTTTTTTTATTGTATCTTGATTTGCAGAGTCTATTTTAAATACAGGTAAATCTATGTAGTTAATAGAGTCTTGTATAGTAGTTTTTCCGATAGTGGTTCCGTTTGTAAGCAAAACAATTTTTTTTCCGTTGGCATATTTATTTCTTAATTGAAAGACGTTATAAGCAATATTAAAAAAATCGGGGTGTAAAGTAGGTTCGCCATTACCAGCGTAGGTTAATACATCTAAAGGGATATTGTTTTTTTTAATTGAAATTAATGTTTCTTCTAATTGATTAAAAATATCAGACGAATGTGTAAAGTTTTCTTCTGTTTTGTTTGGGTTCCATCCACATTCGCAGTATATGCAATTAAAAGAGCAAATTTTTGACTTTGTAGGTAACAAATTTATTCCTAGTGAATAACCAAAACGGCGGCTTTTAACTGGTCCGTAAATTATATCGTGAAAAAGTAATGACATTTTTTTTTGCAAAATTACTTTAAAAAAGTCAAAAACAATGATTTTAGATGAAGATGTTTATTAATTGCTTTTTTTCTTTAATGTAAACTATGCATACAAAAAGTAATAGAATAAAAGTGTTAACAATAGTCTTGGTTTCAATTGATGCAAAGCCTAAAAACTGAGATATAGCAAACAATATAAGAGCTAAAATAAAATAAAACAACATTTCTTTTACTGGATAATTAATAGGATAATGTTTTTGTCCAATAAAATAAGATAAAATAGTTATAGAGGCATAGCATATTAAAGTTGTCCAGGCAGCTCCGGCATAACCCATAATAGGAATAAGCAAAAAATTAAAAAATATTGTTATTGTTGCACCTATTAAAGCCAAAAATGCACCATAACGGGTTAAATTGTTTATTTTGTACCAGATAGATAAATTGAAAAATATACCTAGAAACAAATTGGCAAAAAGTAAAATGGGAACTATATGTATTCCTTCGCGAAATGATTCTCCAATAAAGAATTGAATAAAATGAATGTACAAGGTTACAACAAGAAATATAAATAAACCAAAAATTGTAAAATATTTCATAACATTGGCATAGAGTTCTTTAGAGTTTTTATTTTTAGATTGATTAAAGAAAAAAGGTTCGGCTGCAAATCTAAATGTTTGAATAAACAACGTCATTAAAATTGAAATTTTATAATTTGCCCCATAAATACCTAATTGATGCATTGCTTTAGACGAATCTGATATTAAATGTTTTAACATCACTCTGTCGAATGTTTCATTTATCATACCAGCTAATCCTGCTATCAATAGAGGTAATGAGTAATTTAGCATATTTTTTAGCAATCTGAAATCTACCGATAAAAACTTTATTTTATATGGAAAAACTAATATTAAAGTTATTATATTAGAAATAAGATTAGAAATAAAAACATATCCAACACCTAATTCGGGAGAATATACATAACTTAGCGAATAGCCTTTTTTTGATAAATATGGAAATAAAACTAAGAATAGTAAATTAAATAAAATGTTTGTGATTATATTTATTATTTTTAAAATTACAAATTTCCAAGCTTTATTTTGTTGTCGCAAATATGCAAATGGAATGGCTGCTAAACTATCAGTTATCAGAATAAATAAAAGTAACCATAGCAAGTAAACTTGATTTCTGTAATTTAAAAGATTGCCTAAATAAGGTATAAAAAAAGAAAATATTAGTAGAAAAATTAAAGAACTGCAAATAATAGAAAACATTGAAGTAGGAAAAACCTTTTTACTATAACTTTCTTCTTGCATAAACCGTAAAAAAGCAGTTTCCATTCCGTAGGTAAATACAATAAGTAAAAATGAAGAGTAGGCATAAAGTTCGGTAACTATACCATATTCCGACGGAGAGAAAATATTTGTATAAAGTGGTACTAATAAGTAATTTAAAAAACGGCCAATTATACTACTTAGCCCGTAAATTGCAGTTTGGTTCAATAAAATACGTACAGATTTCAACTAAAATATTTTTATGCAAAATAATAGATTTATTTTTAAGTAAGAAAATAATTTAAAATGCAGGGCGATGTTTTTCATTTTCGTCAAAAAACATATTAACATAATTTCTATACCGGCTTTCGTGAATACGGTTTTCTATAACAGCTTGTTTCACAGCACAGCCTGGTTCGTTTATGTGTGTACAATTATAATATTTGCATTTAGTGGTTTCTTTTAAAATTTCGGGGAAAAAGTGAAAAAGTTCCTTTTTATTTATGTTTACGAAGCTAAATCCTTTTATACCTGGTGTATCAATTATATATCCGCCGATATTTAATTTAAACATTTCGGAAAAGGTTGTTGTATGTTTTCCTTTTAAATGAACAGAAGATATTTCTTGAACTTTTAAATTTAGCCCTGGTTGAATTAAATTGATTAAAGAAGTTTTTCCAACTCCGGAATTACCTGATATTAAATTTATTTTATCTTTTAATTTACTTTTTAGTAAGTCAATACCTTCACCTGTTTTAGCAGAAACTTTGTAAACATTATAACCTGCTAGTTTAAATATATGTTCGAAATTATCAACCTCGTCTTTTATATTTGAGTATAAATCACATTTGTTAAGTATTATAGCGGCAGGTACACGATATGCTTCGCAAGTTACAAGATAGCGGTCAATAAACTCAAGATTTGTTTCAGGATGCATCAAACTAACAACTAGATAAGCCATATCAATGTTAGCAGCAATAACGTGCATTTGCTTCGATAGATTAACAGATTTTCTGACAATAAAATTTTTTCTATCACAAATGTCGTGTATTATGCCTTTATTTGAACCTAATGGCTCTATTATTACATAATCTCCAACAACTACGGGATTGGTGCTTTTATTTTCATTTAATCGTAATTTGCCACGTAAAATACAAGTCCAAATGTTTCCATTTTCATCGCAAACAGAGTATTGATTACCAACCACTTTTAAAACAAGACCTTTCATATTGCAAAAATACTTTAACTTTTTAGAACATTTATAAGAAGTTTATAAAAAAGTCTTTTATAATTATTTTTTTAAAATTTCTATTTAAGAAAAGTATAAAAAGAATTGTAAGTTAGAAACAACTTTGCATTAAAGAAAATTAATAAGATTTGTATAAGTGTCAAATTATGTAGTAAAAGTAATTTTTTATTGTGAATTTGAACTAAAATAATTATTTTAGCACTTTTAAAAAAGTAACTTGAAAATTCTTCGAAAGAAATATGGTTTTATATTAATTCCACTTTCGTGGATATATGGTTTTGTAGTAGGTTTTAGGCATTTTTTGTATAATATTTCAGTTTTTAGTTCGAAAGAATACCCTATACCGATTGTTTGTGTTGGAAATATAACAGTTGGTGGAACAGGTAAGACACCACATGTTGAATATATTGTAAGCGTATTAAAAGAGCATTATAAAATAGCAGTTTTAAGTCGTGGTTATAAAAGAAAAACCAAAGGATTATTGGAAGTTTATATAGATTCAAAAGTTTCAGATGTAGGTGATGAACCGTTGCAAATAAAACAGAAATTTCCTGATATTACTGTGGTTGTTTCAGAAAACCGTCGTAAGGCTATAGAATGGCTATTAAAAAAAGAAGACCCTAAAATAGATGTAATAATAATGGACGATGGTTTTCAACATTTAGCTGTAAAGGCAGGTATAAATATTTTGCTAGTTGACTATAATAATCCTATTTATCAGGATAGCTTATTGCCTTACGGTAATCTTAGAGAACGCTCACATCATAAATCTAAAGCTCATATTGTAATTGTAACTAATACTCCTTTTGATATAAAACCTATTGAAAGAAGAATAATTCAAAAAAAACTTGAATTATTTCCATTTCAATTATTGTATTTTACAAACATAGAATATAAAAATCCTGTTGTTGTCTTTCCATCAAAATTTTCGGCTATAAAATATAATTTTACACGTTGTAAATACCATGTTTTGCTTGTAACAGGAATAGCAAATCCATATCCTTTGAAGAAATATGTTAAACGTTTTGCCAACGATGTAGAATTATTAGCTTTCCCCGATCATTATTATTTTAAAGAAAAAGATATTTCGTTAATAAAAGCTAAATATGATGAAATAAAAAGCGAAAGAAAAATTGTAATAACAACAGAAAAAGATGCTTTAAGATTAAAAGAAAGTCCACAAAACGAAATAATTCAAAATATTCCTATTTTTTATATTCCAATAGAAATAGAATTTTTGTATAACGAAAAGAAAATGTTTAACCAAGAATTGAAAGAGTATGTTAGAAAAAATCAACCAATCAGTAGCATTTATTCAAGAAAAAACAAAGTTTAATCCTGAGTTAGGAATAATTTTAGGAACAGGTTTAGGCGGATTAGTTCGCGAAATAGAAATTCAACACGTATTAGAATACCAGAACATTCCTAATTTTCCTTTATCAACCGTAGAAGGGCATCATGGTCGTCTTATTTTTGGAACTTTATCGGGAAAGAAAGTTGTTGCTATGCAAGGGCGTTTTCATTTTTACGAAGGGTATTCAATACAAGAAGTAACTTTCCCGGTTAGAGTTATGAAGTATTTAGGTATTAAGCATCTAATAGTTTCAAATGCAAGTGGTGGCGTTAATCCCAACTTCGAAATAGGCGACATTATGATTATTACAGATCATATAAATTTAATACCAAACCCTTTAATTGGCAAAAATTATTCTGAGTTAGGTCCTCGTTTTCCTGATATGAGTGAACCATACAATAAAGAACTTATTGCTAAGGCTGAAAATATTGCAAACAAACTTGGAATAAAAGTGCAGAAAGGTGTATATGTAGGTGTTACAGGTCCTACATTGGAAACACCTGCCGAATATGTTTATTTTAGAAAAATAGGTGGCGATACAGTTGGAATGAGCACCACTCCAGAAGTTATAGTTGCCAGACATATGGATATTCCTTGTTTTGCTATATCTATTATAACAGATTTAGGTGTTCCTGGTAAAATTGTTAAAGTTACACACGAAGACGTTCAAAGAATTGCTTCACAATCAGAGCCCAAAATGACGACAATTATTAAAGAATTAGTAAAAGAAATTTAATAGGTCTTAAATGTAAATTTGAAACAAAGTAACATTAAGAGCAATATATAAAAGACTTTAGTAGGATTATTAAATAAAACTTTGTTTCAAATTTTGAGCTTCTTGGTTGCTTAAGTAATTATCATAAGACAAACAAACTTTATTACTGCAAGCAATAGCAAAACTTATTATTTTATCCCACAAATCTTGGCTAATATTATTAATATTTTGATCAGTTATTTTCAGTTTTATTGTAGCATAGGCTAATCCTGACATAAAAGCATCGCCTGCTCCTATTGTACTTAATGGATTAATATCGGTTAAAAAATATTCTTTTTTTAAATTATTAGTAAATAGAACAACAGGTTTAGATCCTTGAGTTATAATTAAGTGTTTGCAACCTTGTTTTTTACACAATTGCCATATTTTTTCTAGATCGTTAGTATTAAAAATTAATTCAAAATCTTCTATCGAACCTTTTACAATAGAAGAAATAGAAATGTTGTTTAATATATATGGCATTACTTCATTTAACATGTTTAAATGACTTTTACGAAAGTTAGGATCGTACAAAATAATCATAGACTTTTTTTTGCACTGTAACAAATAATCTTCAATTATATGTCGAATATTTGGTTTTATTGAATAATAACTACCAAATAGAAGTAAATCGTCAGTTTTTATTTTCGGAAAATTAAGTACAGGCACTTGTTCATTTTGCATTTTATAAAAAAGATATTCAGCATCGTTTTTATCGTTCAGAAAAGCTAAAGCTAAGCGGGAACGACCTTCGTTATGCCAATATATGTAATTGGTATTTATTCCATTTTCGTTCATAAAATTTTGTAAAAGTTTTCCTACAATATCATTATTCATATCGGAAATAATTGTAACAGGAACACCTAAACGCGAAAGTGAAACCAACATATTCAATATTGAGCCACCTGCTTTTGCTTCTATTGGTTTAAAGTTTTTGAAAATAATGTCGAAAACTATTTCGCCTATGCCTATAATTTTTCGTTCCATAAAAAATTATATTTGCAAATAAAAAAACAAATGTACGACCTTTCGGATTACAGAAAAAATTATTCAGGAAAAACTATAAAAGCAACAAAAAATCCGCTTTTGCTTTTCGAAAAATGGTTTAAAGAAGCCGAAAAATCGGAATATAATGAAGTAAATGCTTTTGTATTATCAACCGTCAATGAAAAAATGCAACCACAGAGCCGTATAGTGTTGCTTAAAAATTTTTCCGAAAAGGGGTTTATATTTTATACTAATTATTTTAGTAAAAAAGGTAGGGAAATTAGCCACAATTCTAATGTATCGTTATTATTTTATTGGTCTGTTCTTCAACGTCAGGTTCGCATAAATGGAACAGCTACAAAGTTAACTCCGCAAGAATCGGATGAATATTTTTACTCTCGTCCTTTAGAAAACCAAATATCGGCAATTATATCGAAACAAAGCCAAGTTTTAGAAAGTAGAAAAGTACTTGTACAAAATTTTCGTCAAGCTTTAAAAGGTGCAATTCCAAAACGACCTGAAAATTGGGGTGGATATATTGTAAGTCCGACATACTATGAATTTTGGCAAGGGATGCCTTCGCGTTTGCACGATAGATTGGTTTATGAAAAACAAATAAATTCGTGGAAATATTATAAGTTGTATCCTTAAAATTAGAGTTAAGATTACTGATTCTGTTTTAATGAAGGATTTAGTTCATAAGCTTTGTTAAGATAATATTGTGCGTTTTTTTCATCGTTTAGATTCTTATAAGTAATACCTATATAAAAATATGCTTCAGCTTTTTTGGGGTTGTATTCTATACACTTTTTAAAAGCATTTATTGCTTCATTAAATTGTCCTAAGGTGCCATAGGTACTTCCCAAATTAAACCATCCATCGGCAAATTTAGGATCTAAGCGAACTACCTTTTCGTATAATTCAAGTGCTTTGTTATATTGTTGACGCTGAAAATATATAACTCCCATATTACTATAAGTAATGGGTTTTCCTGGAGCCAAAGACAAACAGGTATCGTAATAAGCAAGACTTTTGTCCCAATCTCCTTTTCTAAAATATGCTAATCCTAATTGATCGTAAGCATCAGCATAAGTAGGTATAATTTTACGTGCCCTTGTAAAATAATAAATAGCTGTATCGAGGTATTCCGGTTTAACAACTTTACCATCTTTCATTGCTTTTTCTTTCATTACTTCGAGACCATAATAATAATTCATATGTGCAGAATTTGGCGATTTTTTTATATCTGCTTCGTATAAAGTTAAACTCGATTTCCAATCTTTATTTCTATTAAAAGTTATAAAAAAATATGGAATAAGAATTAATAAAGATATTATTATGGGTTTTGATAATACTACACGTTTCCAATCAAAAGCAATTGAATTATAAATATTTAAATAGCCCGATAAACGCACAATAAAAAACGAAACAGCAAGAACGAATGCAAAAGACGGTACAAACATTAAACGTTCGCCAAAAGAAGTTCCTATCAATACGAATAAATTTGAGTTAACAGACATAGTGATTAAATAAAACAATATTGTGTACGCTAAAAAATCTTTCTTTTTAAATTTTAAAATGGCATAAATAAAAATTGCAACGTGAATAATTAAAGACAAAATAAAATACACATTGGTTAAACCAGTTATTGGAATTTGATTATAAGAATAATCGCAAGCTAAGGGATAAGGAATAATAAGTTTCCACAAATAAAGACCTAAAATTTTGATAGCAGTGGAATAGTATGTAATAAAATTTGGTGCCGCAACTAATAAATTATCAATCATAGTTGTTTCGCTTAAATGAATTTGGTCGCCAATTGCCCTGTGTCGCATTGCAAAAAATATTAAAGTAGGAATTGCAAGTAATATTGCATAAAATATATTTGTTCGTATAGGTATGTTTGTAAAGAAATAAAATGTTATAGGAATAATTATCAAAAATGTTATTGCACTTTCTTTCGATAATAGAGCAAATAAATATGAAAATAACGCTAAAACCAATAAAAATAACTTTTTGCTGTTGTAGTGTTTAAAAAACAATAAAAAAGTAAGCAAAACAAAGAAGAATGCCATTATTTCGTCCCTGCTTTTGATATTTGCGACAACTTCGGTATGAATAGGGTGAAGTGCAAAAAGTAAAACAGCAATAAAAGCAACATAAATAGAATATTGTTTCAAAAGCAATGTTAGCAATTTAAACATCAATACACACAATAAACCATACCAAAGTATATTCATTAAATGACCAATCATTGGTTTATCAGGAAAGAAATGCCATTCTATTGCATAGGTTGTTAATGGAAGTGGACGATATAAATTATCAGGCGAATTCCAGTATCCATAACGATAACCTGTTTTAAATATAGTAGAAATGCCGTCAAATCCTTTTTTTACAACATAATTTTCTTTAATAACCGAATAATCATCTAACACATAGCTATGATTTATTGTATTTGCGTAAGCTAATATAGCAACCAAAAAAATTATTAAATAATAAGCTGTATATTTTACTGGTATTTCAGTAATTATTTTTTTCGGATTTTTTTTTATATTTTTATTTTTCGATTTTGTCATCTAATTCTAAAATTTATTTGCTGACAACATTACTAAAACGCACCATTCTACAACTTCTATATTATTCTCTTCGGCTAATTTATATAATTCTGGATTTTCTGTACCAGGATTAAATATAATTCTCTTTGGTTTTAACGATATAATATAATTGTAATATTCTTTTTGATTTGCTGGCGAAAGATACATTGCAACTGTATGAACATTTTCGACCACGGGAGCTTCGTTAATAATAGTTACATCTTCTATTATACCGTTTTTTTTCCCTATTGCAATTACTTCGTAATTATGCTTTCTCAACATTTTTACAGCTTTGTATGAATATCTTTCTGGATTGGGGCTTGCTCCTAATACAAGAGTTTTCATATTATTTTTTTACAAAAATATCTATTTTTATGACTAAAATTATTTTTATTAGTAATTTTTTTACTATTTTTACATCAAAATAAAAAAAGTGTATTTGGTGTCTAAATACTTAATTTTCAATTAAAATGAAGAAAAAAAGTCAAACAACATTTGCTTCCTGCGATGATTGTGTAATAAATTCCATTTCTGTTTTTAACAAATTAACAATAGACGAATTAAATATTCTAAACTACGAAAAAACTTGTCAAATTTTCAAAAAGGGGACAATAATATACAACGAAGGAAGTCGTATAAGTGGTTGTTATTGTATTCATAATGGAATTATAAAGCTATACAAAACAGGTTTTGAAGGCAGGGAACACATTATACGTTTTGCCAAAAAGGGAGATATTATTGGTTATCGTTCACTATTAAGTAACGATTTTGCATGTCATACAGCAAAAGTATTAGAAGATGCTCTGGTTTGTTATATCCCAGGTGAAACTTTGTTCAGACTTCTTGAAAATAATAGCAAATTTGCTTTAGAAATGCTTAAACTATCCTGCATTGAACTTGGCGAAGCAAATACTTTTATCACCGACATTGCTCAAAAAACAGTAAGAGAACGTTTAGCCGAAGTTTTACTTATTTTAAAGGATACTTTCGGTTTAGACGAAGAACAAAATTTACAAATAACTCTAACTCGCGAAGAACTTGGCAATATTATAGGAACTGCTACTGAATCGGTTATTAGGTTATTAGGAGAGTTTAAAGATAATCGTTGGATAGAGATAAATGGCCGTAAGATTAAAATAATTGATATAAAATCATTGCAAAAAATTGCAAACAAGAAATAATTTTAAATAGTCAAATGTTCCTAAACTGAGAAATAATTTATAATTTTACACAAAAAAATTATGTTAAACTTAGAAACATCATATTTAGGTTTAAAGTTAAAAAATCCTATTATTGCCGCGAGTTGCGGATTAACAAATTCTGTTGATTCTATAAAAAAATTAGCTGATAATGGTATATCTGCTATTGTATTAAAATCTTTATTTGAAGAGCAAATTCTTTACTATGCTCATAAAAAAGTAGCTGAAAACAGTTTAGATTATCCAGAAGCATACGATTATATTAAAAATTACAGTAAAATTAACGAAATAGAACAATACATTATATTAATTCAAAAAGCAAAAAATGCTGTTTCTATTCCAATAATAGCTTCAATAAATTGCATTAGCCCTTCAGAATGGGTAACTTTTGCAAAAGAAATAGAAAATGCTGGTGCCGATGCCATAGAATTAAATATAATGCACTTATATTCAAATCCTAAATTTACAGCAAATGATATTGAAAAAAGATTGTTCGATATAATTGACAAAGTAAGATCGAATACAAAACTCCCGCTTTCAGTAAAACTTAGCAACCATTATACATCATTAGCACATATTTTAACAAAATTAGATTGGAATAAGATTGTTCAGGGAATTGTTTTGTTTAATCGCCAATATTCGCCTGATATTGATTTAGAAAAGATGAAAATAACTTCAACAAATATATTTAGCTCTCCCAACGATTACAGCGAAAGTTTCAGATGGATTGCCATAATGTCAAATAAAATAAATACAGATTTGGTCGCAACAACTGGTATATGGGATGGTAAAACTGTTGTAAAACAATTACTAGCAGGAGCTAAAGCTGTTCAAGTATCAAGCGTTTTGTACAAAAAGGGATTTGAAGTGATAAACGAAATGTTGAAAGATATAGAAAGCTGGATGGCAGCAAAAGGATATAAATCAATAAGTCAATTTCGTGGAAGTATGAGTATGCAAAACGTTGACTCACCAGCTGCTTTCGAACGCACTCAGTTTATGAAATATTTTTCTCAAATAGAATAAAAAATATCTATGAGGAATTTTATTCAAATGTATATTGACGGATTTAAGCATTTAAGTACCTTAGGAAAAACTCTATGGATTATTATATTAATTAAGCTTTTTATTATGTTTTTTATTCTTAAGCCATTATTTTTTCCTAATGTTTTAAAAAAAGAATTTAAAACAAAAGACGAAAGGTCGAATTTTGTTATTGAACAATTAACTAAAAACGAATAAATTATGGTTTTATTAGATGCTTTATTAACCGATTGGTCGAGGGCACAATTTGCTTTAACGGCCATATACCATTGGTTTTTTGTTCCATTAACTTTGGGTTTGTCTTTTATTATGGCTATTACCGAGACATTTTATGTTAAAACAGGCAACGAAGAGTGGAAAAAAATTACTAAATTTTGGATGACGCTTTTTGGAATTAACTTTGCTATTGGTGTTGCAACAGGTATTATTCTCGAGTTTGAATTTGGTACAAATTGGTCGAAATACTCGTGGATTGTAGGAGATATATTTGGAGCACCTTTAGCAATTGAAGGAATTTTTGCTTTTTTTCTTGAATCAACTTTTGTTGCTGTAATGTTTTTTGGTTGGGAAAAAATGAGCAAAAAATTTCATTTGCTTTCAACGTGGTTGGTAGCTTTTGGTTCGAATCTTTCGGCATATTGGATTCTTGTTGCAAATGCCTGGATGAATAATCCAGTAGGAACTGTATTTAATCCAGATACTGCACGTAACGAAATGGTTAGCTTTGCCGAAGTTGCTTTTTCGCCATTTGCAATAAATAAATTTTTACATACTATTTCGTCGGGCTATGTAATTTCTGCCCTATTTGTATTAGGTGTAAGTTCTTGGTATTTGTTAAAAAATCGTCATATTATTTTAGCAAAAAAGAGTATAATTGTAGCTTCAATATTTGGATTAATATCAACTTTTTTCATAATTCTTACTGGCGATGGTTCGGCATATCAAGTAGCACAAAAACAGCCAATGAAATTTGCTGTTATGGAAGGATTGTACGAGGGAAAGAAAGGTGCCGATTTAGTTGTATTTGGAATTTTAAATCCATCTAAAACAATTAATGATACCTCTGATGCTTTTATTGGGAAAATAGCAATTCCTAAATTTATGTCGTTATTGGCTTATCGAGATGCAAATGCTTTTGTACCTGGTATAAAGGATATATTGTACGGTAACGATAAATATGGGATAGAACCTGCTGAAAATAAGGTAGAAAGAGGAAAAACGAGTTTAAGTGCTCTTAAAATGTATAAGGAGGCAAAAAAAATGGGAGATACTCTAACGGCTCAGTCTGCTTTGGAAGATTTTAAAAAGAATTATCCTGATTTTGGTTATGCACACTTTACATCTGTTGAACAACTTGTACCAAACATACCATTAGTTTTTTACTCGTTTCATATAATGGTAGGATTAGGCTTTTTATTTTTAGTTATATTTGTTTTAGCACTTTGGTACTCGTTAAAGGATAAGTTAAGCGACAAGAAGTGGTTATTAAGAATAGCAGTACTGAGTATTCCTTTGGGTTACATAGCTTCTCAATTAGGGTGGGTTGTGGCTGAAGTAGGCCGTCAGCCTTGGGCTATTCAGGATGTTTTACATGTTTTTAAAGCTACCTCTCATTTATCAGTAGGTAACGTACAAACTACATTTTTCTTGCTTTTAGTTTTACTAACAGTTCTGTTTATAGCAGAAATTAGAATATTAATAAATCAAATTAAAAAAGGACCTAAAGAATTATAGCCTATGTTTGAATCAATGGAACTTTCGACTTTGCAGCAATACTGGTGGGTAATAATATCCATTCTTGGTGCTGCACTTGTTTTCCTCTTATTTGTACAGGGAGGACAAACTTTAATATTTCAATTAACAAAAACCGAAGAAGAAAGAAACTTAGTAGTTAACGCTCTTGGGCGAAAATGGGAACTTACATTTACTACTTTAGTTACTTTTGGTGGTGCTTTTTTTGCCTCATTCCCATTGTTTTATGCTACAAGCTTCGGAGGGGCTTATTGGGTGTGGATTATAATTTTAATTGGTTTTGTTCTTCAGGCAGTTTCTTATGAGTTTAGAAGTAAAATAGGAAATATTTTTGGTAAAAAAACATACGAATGGTTTCTTTTTGTTAACGGATTTTTAGCTACAGTGTTATTAGGTGCAGCAGTAAGTACTTTTTTTACAGGTAGTGCTTTTTCTATAGATGAATTTAATCTACCAAAATGGGATATGCCCACACATGGTTTAGAAGCTGCATTAAATATTCAAAATCTTTCCTTGGGATTAGCGCTATTCTTTTTAACAAGAATGACTGCTTCTATGTTTTTTATTAACACTGTAAAAGATGAGAATATTTTAATACGTTCGCAAAAGCAAGTTTTTTGGAATGGACTTATATTTTTATTTTTCTTCCTGTTATTTTTAGTATTATTATTTACAAGCAAAGGTTACGCTATTGACAGCAACGGAACTGTTTACATGGAAAATTATAAGTATTTAAACAATTTACTCGAAATGCCATTAGTTTTGATATTATTCTTAGTGGGCGTTATATTGGTTTTATGGGCGTGGTATCGTTCTTTTAGCAAAGGCATTGCAAGAGCTTTTTGGTGTTCGGGTGTTGGCGTTTTTTTAGTTGTACTGTCTTTATTTTTTATTGCAGGCTTTAATAATACATCTTTTTATCCTTCTTATACAAGTTTACAATCGTCTTTAACCATATACAATGCTTCATCGAGTCATTTTACGCTAACTGTTATGAGTTATGTTTCGTTGTTTGTTCCCGTTGTGATTTTATATATTGCTTTGGCTTGGAAAACATTATCAAAAGCTAAAATTTCGCAAGAGGAATTAAATAATAATTCTCATGTATATTAAAAAAATAGAAAGTTATGATTTCATCAATTTTATGGCTTATATCGTGGCCTTTATTAATAGCTTTAACGTATTATTTAGTTTATTATGTTTTGAAAAAGAAGAAAATGTTATAAAGAATTTGTATTAGTGTAATATGCAATTTTCGATAATAGTTCATTTTGATTAAGAGGTTTAACTAAATAATCGCAACAACCAACATTAAAACTTTCTTCTTTTTCTGTAGCGTAAGCATAAGCGGTTTGGGCTATAACAGGAATTAAAGGATTTATTTCTTTTATTAATTTAGTGGCAGTGAATCCGTCCATAATAGGCATTTGAATGTCCATTAAAACTAAGTGTAAGTTACAATGATGTTTCTTAAATAGCTCTACTGCTTCTATACCGTTTTTTGCTCTAATAATACGAATTTTTTCTTGTGATAACATTTCTTCTAAAAACATAAAATTAAGATCGTCGTCTTCGGCAATTAAAATATTAACTTCTTTTTCAATTTTAAATGGCTTAATTTCATTTTGTAAAATATGATACGATGTTGTTGTTTGATCAATTTGTGAATAAGGAAATCTGATGGAAAAAGTAGTACCTTTATTAGTTTCAGACTCTATGTGTAGAGTTCCGTTCAACTGTTCAATAATACTTTTTACAATGTACAAACCTAGACCTAAACTTTTATCTGTATCGGTATAATAATTACTTTTTGTTTTGTTAAATGGTTCGAAAATACTTTCTATTTGGTCTTTTTTTATTCCTATGCCAGTATCTTTTACAAAAAATATAAGGCAGTTGTTCATTAAAGAATAACCAAACTTAATTTCGCCACTTAAAGTATATTTTATGGAATTTGATAGTAAATTAGAAATAATTTGCCTTACTCTTAATTCGTCGGTATGAAATGGAATATTGTCTTCTGGAGTATTAGTTAGAATAAGTTTTACATTATTTTTTTGCCGAACAATAAGTTCTTGTAAGAATTGCTCGTACAATTGTTCAAAAATTGGATATATAAAAATAGTATTTTTCTTAATAGAAATTCTACCTGTTTCAATGTTTGAAATGTCTATTAAATCGTCTATTAGTCGTGTTAAAAAATAAGAACTTTGGTTTATATGAGAAATATAGTTAAGTTTTTTACTTTCCGATAGGTCTTGCTTTAATAACAAATTTGCGAAACCATTAATAGTATTTAAAGGAGTTCTGATTTCGTGACTTATTGTAGCAATAAGTGTTGATTTTATGCGTTCTTTTTTTTCTGCTTGCAGTTTCGATTCTAATAATTCTTCTTCTTTTTGTTTTTCTTGAGTACAATCTCTTATAATTGATATTAAATATTTTACAGTGTTATTTTCAATAATTGGAAAGATTTCTTCTTTTAAATAATAATTTTTACCTTCTTTTGTAATAGTAAATTCTTGCGTGAATGTACTTCTTTCTTCAAATAATGACTTTAAGACTTTTGTTGCCTTTTCTTTTAAATTATTAGGCATTAAATCGAAAATACTTTTCGAAAATACTTCTTCTTTTTTAAAAGAAAACAAATCTAAAAATTTACTATTGCATTGAATTATCTGAAAATTTTCGTTAATTAGAATTACTCCTTCATTTAAATTTTCTATAATAATTTTATTAACTTCTGAAAGATGATTAATTTCTCTTTTAGATAAGATTGTTTCAGAAATATCTTTTATGTTTATAATGTAATTTAATTTGTTTATATTTACAATGGGGTTGATTTGTATTTTAAAAAAGTAAATTTTATTATTAAGACTTGTTGAAATATCGAATGTTATTGGTTGTTGTTGTTGTTGTGCTTGCTTAAATTTATCAAAAAATTTATGATTTAGAATATATAATACATCTGTAATATTTTCATTTAAAATATTAGAAGATAAATTGTTTTTTATAAAAAAATCCTGACAAACTTTATTTGAATATATAATCTTATTATTATCGTCAACAACTATAATTATTTCTTGAGTAGTATTTAAAAGTGATTGATAAAATTTATGATTTTCGTTAAGTTTTTCTTGTACTATACGTTTTTGAATTAATAATGAAGTATGATTTACAATTGGTTCTAGTATTTCTAACTTTAAATTAGGTTCGTGTGCAAGTATTGTTATATTACCAAACAAATAGGAGTTACTTATAAGTCCTATAATATATATGTTATACAAAGGTACATTAGATAGCAAATTGTCGAGTAATTCTTTATTAAAATAGTACAGTGCTGAAAAAAAATCTTCTTTTTTAAGTTCTACCAAACGTCCATAAGTAGTATAAACTCTTTGTTCGGGTGGTAGCGAAAAGCTGATTTTACTTATACTTTTTTTTAAACTTGTAATATAATTACTTACTTGGTCAATATAAGAATAAATATATTCTGATACAAATAAATCGTTATGAGGTTCATATTTGTTAACTATAATTGTGCAATTTGGAAAAAGTAACTTAAGTTTTTCTCCTATAAAAACATAAGGATTTACGTTATCATCAAGAGTTGAAAATTCTAAAAACAATTTGCCAATTAGTTCAATTGTATTTTTATTGTTATCATCATTTTCTGAAGCTGTATCAATAATTTGTTCAACTATAACAACTAAATTCTCCGAATTAACAGGTATAAGTTTACAATTAGCATTGGTATTATTAAATTTGACAATTAACTGGCAAGCTTTATCGTTTTTTATTACTTCTTTTATGAGTTCTGTAAAAGGTTTGTCTTCATTTAAAATATAATTGTTTATGCTATCATTTAATTTTAAATTAAATAGTGAATATTGAGGTGTAAAGTTTTTAATAATTCCATTATAATCAACAACAATAACAAAACTTCTTGAATCTTTATATTCCTTGTTTGGAAGCAATTACCTAAATAATTATAAACTATACAAAGTTACATTTTTTATTTTTAAATACCAAATTTTATTGCATTAAGTATTTTTAATGTTGTTTATAATCAGTCTAAACATTTTGTATATTTGCAAAAAAAATAAAATGAGAACAGTTTTTTTTCTTTTGTTTGTAATAAATTTTAGTTTATTATATTCTCAGAAGGGGCGAATAGAAGGCAAAATATTGAACGAAAAAAATAACGAACCTATTCCGTTTTCAAATATTGTAGTTTTAGGAACAAATATTGGTTCGTCGAGCGATTTTGATGGAAAATTTTTTATAACAGGACTTGAACCTGGTGAATATCAATTGCAAGTAAGTTCTGTTGGTTTTAAAACATTAATTACACAGGAAATTCAGATTTTACCAAATAAAACTTTTTATTTAGACATTAAACTCGAAGAACAAAGTTATACACTTAATCAGGTAAATGTAACAGCCGAACGTTTTATTAAAAAAGCAGAAAGTCCTGTATCTATGCGTAGTATAAGTATTTCTGAAATAGAAAACAGTGCAGGTTCGAACCGCGATATTGCTCGAATAATTCAAAATTATCCGGGTATTTCGGCTTTTCCTGCTGCAAACAGAAACGATATTATTGTTCGTGGTGGTGCATCAAGCGAGAGCAGATATTTTATTGATGATGTAGAAATTCCGTATATTAATCACTTTGCTACTCAAGGGGCTTCGGGCGGTACGAACGGAATAATTAATTCTGATTTAATTCGCGATGTAACTTTTTATGCAGGAGCTTTTCCTGCAAACAAATACAATGCTTTAAGCGGAATATTCGATTTTAAACTTATTGATGGAAACCAAGAAAAAAGTCGTTATAGAGCAACTTTAGGGGCATCAGAAGTTTCGCTAAGTATTGATGGACCGATAAATGATAAAAGCACTTACTTGTTCTCTGTAAGACGTTCGTATTTACAATTTTTGTTTAAATTTTTAGGATTGCCATTTTTACCAACTTTTAACGATTATCAGACAAAAATTAAATACAGAATAAATTCAAAAAATGAACTGACTTTAATAAGTGTTGGAGCATTAGACTTGATGCGACTAGATACTAAAATAAAAAATCCTACTGAATATCAGCAATATATTTTAAATTATTTGCCTGTATTTGAACAATGGAATTATACATTTGGCATTGTTTATAAACATTATAGAGAAAACGGATATTCTACTGTTGTTGCCAGTAGAAATATGTTAAACAATAGTCAAACAAAATATTTTAACAACATTGAAAAAGAAGATAACAAGATAATAAAATTTTTGAGTCAGGAACACGAAAATAAACTACGAGTAGAAAACTTTATAAAACATTCTAGTTTTAGATTTCAATATGGGAGTCTTTTAGAATATGCAAAATATACGAATAACACTTTTCAAAAAATAGCTTTAAATAATCAAATAAATATATTTGAATATAATACTTTGCTTGAAATTATCAAATATGGTGCTTTTGCTCAAGTTAGTAACCGTTTTTTTAATGAGCGTTTGACATTATCTGCTGGTTTTAGGGTTGATGGAAACAATTATAGTTCAAAGATGTTTAATCCGTTTAAACAATTTTCGCCACGTTTGTCGGCATCTTACGATATAAATGAAAAATTTAGCATCAATTCAAACTGGGGAATATACTATCAACTTCCTGCCTATATATCAATGGGATTTAAAAACAATTACGGAGAATTTACAAATAAGAATTTTTTAGAGTATATAAGAGCCGATCATTATATAATTGGTTTTTCATACTTATTTAATTCACAAAACAAACTTTCGATAGAAGGTTTTTACAAAAACTATTTTAAATATCCATTTTCTTTAATAGATTCTATTCCATTATCTTTTAAACCTATTGATTTTGGCTTTATTGGTAGTGAACCAGTTAAATCTATTGCAGAAGGACAATCTTATGGTATAGAATTACTTTTACAATCGGTATTTAAAAATAACTGGAGTGTTGTTTTGTCGTACACTTATGCAATAAGTCAATTTATGGATAAAAATAAAAAATTTCGTCCAACTTCTTGGGATAATCGCAACATAATAAATATAACAGCTAATAAAAAGTTTAAAAAGAATTGGAAATTTGCTTTAAAATGGCGTTACGCTGGCGGATTACCATATACACCATACGATTTAAACCGCTCTGCTATAATTGCAAACTGGGATGTACAAAATAGACCTTATTTGGATTATTCTAGAATAAATGAATTTAGATTTAAAGCATTTCATCAACTCGATTTTAGAATTGAAAAAATGTTTTTATTAAAAAATTCCTTGTTACGCATTTATATAGATGTTCAAAATGCTTATAACTTTAAATCTGAAGAGTTACCACGCTTAACTAATCTGAATGAAAATGGAATTAAACAAATTGATCCAAACGACCAAAGTCGCTATATTTTAAGAGAAATACCTGCCGATGGTGCTGGTACTATATTGCCAACAATTGGTATTATTTTTGATTTTTAATTTGTGTGTTATGAAAAAAATTTCATTATTTGAGTTATTGATAATATTAAATTTGCCAATTTTGGGGCAAAAGCTCGTTAATTTTACCGAAATAACATTAAACAGTGATGGTAAAGGTCAAAGTATAAAAATTACAGTTGAAAAAGGAGAAAAATATCTGCATCCAATTTTAGCAATATGGTTAACAACTATAGATGGAAAATATGTTCAAACTCTTTATGTGTCAAAATCTATTGCAAAAGGAATATACGAATATGGTAAAGCCGATGAAGGGAAATGGTTTCCCGGTGAACGTCGTCGTCCAGCTGCTATTCCATATTGGGCTTTTTCAAGAGGTATTAAAGAAGAAGATGGGCTTTATATACCTACACCTAAAAATCCAATAGCAGACGCCTACACTGGTGCAACACCATTAAACAATTTTATTATAAATACCAAAACAGATAGGTACATAAAAGGAAAGCATAAATTACTTTTTGAAATAAATCAGCCATTTGATTTCAACGATTACTGGTATAACAATTTATATCCCGAAGATTCTCCATACAGAACTTCAGGGCAGCCTTCGGTAATTTATTCGGTAGAAATAGATTTTGACAACTTGGAAAAAGAATATTACTTAAATCCAATAGGACACGGACATCCTACTGGAGAAAATGGAAAACTTTTTACTAATTTATCTACACTTACCACTTCAATGAAAATTATTAAATCAATTAAAGTTGAGGTTTTGCCTTAAAATAGTCTTATACTATTAGCCTTTTATAAGTCTTTTATTATAAAAAATTTATGTAACAGTTTTTTCCCAAGGATTTCAATTTATATGTTTCTGTATAATAAAATTTATTGAAAAAAAATTTATGTTAGAAAAAATACTATAAATAAGTTTTATTTTTGTGAAAAAAAATGAAAAGTTTACGATTTTTAGCTTTAAAACAGTCGCTTAAAAGAAAACCAATTGAGCCTATAAAAGTTAAATCTATACCAGAAGAATTCGGTCGTTACGTTTTTAATAAAATTCAGATGCGGCGTTATTTTTCAACAGAAGCCTATGAAGGTATAATGCAAGCAATAGAAAAGGGAGAACGTATATCAAGAAAAGTAGCCGACCAAATAGCATTAGGAATGAAAGCTTGGGCAATAGAAAATGGCGCTACGCATTATACTCATTGGTTTCAACCGTTGAACGAGGCGAGTGCCGAGAAACACGATACATTTTTTGAACCGGATAAGGAAGGTATAGTAATTGAAAAATTTTCTGGCGATAAACTTGTTCAACAAGAACCTGATGCATCAAGTTTTCCGAGTGGGGGAATACGCAGTACTTTTGAAGCAAGAGGGTATACTGCTTGGGATCCTTCGTCTCCTGCTTTCATACTTGGTAAAACTTTATGTATTCCTTCTGTTTTTATATCGTACAATGGCGAAGCACTCGATTTTAAAATGCCTTTTTTGCGGTCGCTGTCTGCAATAGATAAAGCTGCTACAGAAGTTTGCAAATTATTTTATAACGATGTTCATAAAGTTAGTGTTACATTTGGTTGGGAACAGGAGTATTTTCTAGTTGACGAAGCATTATATCATGCACGCCCCGATTTAATTCTTACCGGAAGAACTTTGATTGGACATCCTTCGGCAAAAGATCAACAACTCGAAGATCATTATTTTGCATCTATACCAGAACGCGTTAAAGCTTTTATGACCGATTTAGAAATAGAAGCTTGGCGCTTAGGAATACCTTTAAAAACACGTCATAATGAAGTTTCGCCAAATCAATTCGAATGTGCATCTATTTACGAAGAAGCTAATTTAGCCAACGACCACAACGTTTTGTTAATGGAAATTATGCGAAAAATTGCTGAAAGGCATTATTTTAGAGCTTTACTTCACGAAAAACCTTTTGCCGGAATAAATGGTTCGGGAAAACATTGCAATTGGTCTTTATTATCTTCTAATGGTGTAAATTTACTTTCACCAGGTAACAATACTGATAGTAATTTACGTTTTTTAACTTTTTTATCAATAGTAATAAAGGCTGTTTACGAATATAACGACTTAATAAAATCGACTATTTCTAGCTTGGGGAACGAACACCGTCTTGGTGGCAACGAAGCTCCACCAAACATTATTAGTATATTTATAGGAAATACACTGTCGGGAATTTTTAACGAAATAGAAACTAAAATAGGTCAAAACAATCTTAGTATTTCTGATAAAAAAGCATTAAAACTCGATATAGGAAAAATTCCTGAAATATTGCTCGATAACACTGATCGTAATCGCACTTCGCCTTTTGCATTTACAGGCAATAGATTCGAGTTTAGAGCAGTTGGGTCATCGGCAAATCCGGCGGCTTCGTTAATTGCGCTTAATTCTGCTGTTGCAGAAAAAATGTTTGAGTTTTCGGAAGAAGTTAAAAAGTTGCGAAAAAAAGGATTATCAAAAGAAGAAGCTATTTTAAAAACGATTCAAAACTTTTATACTTCTTCTAAGGATATACTTTTCGATGGAAATGGATATTCGAAAGAATGGCACGAGGAAGCTAAAAGAAGAAAATTATCAGTAACAAATTCAGCTGTAGAATCACTTGCTGCTTATATTCAGCAAAAAAATATAAATTTACTCGAAAATATGGATATTTTAAAAAGCCACGAAATACATGCACGCTACGAAATAAGGTTAGAATATTATGTAAAAAAACTGCAAATAGAATCGCGTGTTTTATGTAATTTAATTGATAATCATATAATACCAGCAGCATTATCGTATCAACAAAAGTTATTAGATATAATTTATAAACATATTGAAATTTTTAAACAAGATACGCAAATTAACATTCACAAAAAATTAGTTCAAGAATTAAACGAACATATTCATCAGCTTTATTCTTTAAAAACAGCTATGGAAGAAAGCAGAAAAGAAGCTAACCAAATTGAAAATATAATCGAAAAAGCAAAACTATATTCAGAAAAGGTTAAACCATACTTGGAAAAAATACGTTATCATGCCGATAAAGTTGAACTAATGGTTGATAATCAAGATTGGCCACTACCAAAATATAGAGAATTGCTTTTTATAAGGTAATGATATAAGTAATTTATAGATTATCAATTAAATATAAATTGCATAAAAAATCAGTAATTTTCAAATAAAAAATATTATTTTTGAACAATTTTATAAATACATCATTTTATGAAAACTCATGTCGATTTATACGGTTGTTTAACAAAAGTTGAAAATTTATGGTGCTTGGAACATTATGGAATTCCAAATACTTGTATTTTGCAATCACTTGAAGAATTTCCAGGATATTATACATCTATACCATCACAAACGAAACCAATGTTTGTTTATATAGTTTTAGGTAAGTATCATACTCTTGAAGATATAATGCGCATTACAAAAGAAGTAAGAAAAGAATTTAAAAAGCCGTTTGATGTTGCACGTGCCGAAATAAATTTTAGAGGGCAGGTTTGTTGTGCAGTTAGAATTGCGCAGCTTGAAGATTATTCATATATCAGAGAATTACAAGAAACATACAAAAACAACGGTCTTGAACTCAGGAAGAAAGTAAAGAATATAGAAAACGAAGAAGCTATTATAAAAATAAGAAAATTTTTCAATTTAGTAGAACACGACGATGTTTATATAGATACGGTTACCCCCGATATAGGTTATTTTAAAGTAAATTGCGATTTACCGTGGGATCAATTTGAAAAAAATATTAAATTACTTCGTAGTAATTGTACTGCTATATCATTCGACGCTGCTAAGTGTTTCATTTACAAAGATGGCGATATTATTGATTTAATAAGAATATATTCAAAAGGAATTACATTAGAATACTTAAACAAATTAAAAAATAAGTATTATATGCTTTTCCCACAGCATAAATAAATATTCAATTTTTTTTGCTATGAGTTCTTTTTATCCAGTGAGGTAGAATAAATACTCCTACTAATAAATAAGGATAATAACTTATTAAACGCCATGCAAGTGCTAATAATCCCACGAAACCAATTGGTATAAAAACAGAAAGGTAGTCGGAGAAAACGGCTTCTGCAAAACCACTTGCACCAGGGCTTGGCAGAACTAACATCATAACCCACATAACTAATTGACGAGCAAATATTTCGAAATGCTCATAAATGCTTATGCCCATAACAGGCATATTTAAACCAACAAATAAACCAATCAATAAAAAATTAACAACCCAATAACGAGCCGACCAAGCAATCACAGAAGCTAAATAAGCTTTAATCCAAAAAACGAACGACTTATTTTTTAGCTCTTTCGACGCAATTATTATATCATCGCCTATTTTATTTCCTTTATCTTTCCATTTACGCAAAAATTTTATTTTGAAAATTGATAATAAAATGCTTTTGAATGTTTGAGGATTAACAAACAAACCATAAGCTATAAATAAGTCGAACAATACCTTTAGCCCATAACCTATAAAAGCAAAATATACATAGCTGTTACTAAAATTTCCTTCTGCCGAAAATAATTGCTCTACTCCAACAGATAAAACTATTAATGGAAAAATAACTATAAAATACAATTCATCGAGAAAAGCTGTAGCTAAAACCAATGCTGTACTTCTGCCAAACGATATGCCTTCTTTGTATATAAAATATGTTGCTACTGTTGTTCCACCTATTGCAGACGGAGAAATAGCAGAAGCAAATTCCCAAAGCATAATTATATAAAAAATTTTTTTCCACGACAATTCACCATTACTTAAAATTCGTAAGCGTATCATATAACCTATGTCACGCAATATCATCATTAACAAAGCAAAAAATAAAAAGAAAATAACAAGTGTGTTAAAGTTAAAATTTTTAACAATACTGCTATCCCAATCTTTATATATAAGAAACACAACTATTGCTAAACCTATAAGTATAGGAAAAACTATTTTTATAGGTGAAACCTTTTTTAATATGGATGAATCTACATTTGTCATTTTTTCTGAGCCTAAAAATAGTTATTTTTGATAAATTTTTGTTTATGAAATGCTTATTTTTAGTTTTATTTTTAATATATGGAACGTTGTCATTTAATATTTTAAAAGCTTCGCATTACGATTCCATTGATGTAGTTCATTATGAAATAACCCTAGAAATAACCGATTTTACCAATAAAATGATATCGGGATATACAGAACTAAAAATAATTCCCAAAATTTTACCACTCGATCAAATAAATCTCGATTTATTAGAGCTTATAATAGACAGCATTATGGTAAATAATAAAAAAGTACCCAATTTTATGTACGACGACAGGACTATTCAAATTCCACTCGATTCACCTGCAACAACTTATGATACTATAACTGTGGTAGTTTATTACTTTGGGCATCCCCAAGAAGATCCTGGTCCTAATAAATGGGGTGGGTTTAAATGGACAACTAATAGTGCTTTTAATCTCGGAGTTGGATTTGAAGCTATACCTCATTGTTTTGGAAGAGCTTGGTTCCCTTGTAACGACGATTTCGAAGATAGAGCTACATATACATTCAATATAATTACTAATGCCGCATTAAATCATTGGGCAGTTTGTAATGGCAAATTAACATCTTACAATACTACTTGTAGTGGTAAACGTATTACGCGTTGGGAAATGAAACACTCTATCCCTACATATCTTGCGTCGGTAGCTGTTGGTAATTATGTTTGCTTAAGAGACACCTTTCAAGGAATTTTAGGAAATATTCCTATAGAATTGTGGGTTAATCCGGAAGACACTTTAAAGGCAAAAAATTCTTTCATAAACCTAAAAAATATTTTAAACTTATTCGAATCAAAATTCGGACCTTACCGTTGGCAAAGAGTTGGCTACGTTTCGGTTGATTTTAATAGTGGAGCAATGGAACATGCTACAAACATAGCCTATCCTAAATTAGCTATAAATGGCAATACTTCATACGAAAAACTCTATGCTCACGAACTTTTTCATCATTGGTTTGGAAATTTAGTTACTTGCAGTACTGCCGAAGATATGTGGATTAACGAAGGATGGGCAACTTTTAGTGAGTTTTTACACGACGAAACATATTCGGGATATTCTACTTATTTAAAAAATAAAAGAACTTTGTTACACGATGTATTGCGTTATGCACACATAGAAGATGGCGGGATTTTTCCTTTAAACCAAATACCACAATACTGTACTTATGGTAAAACTGCTTACGACAAAGGGGCACTTGTTGTTTTAAATTTAAGACAATTTTTAGGCGATACAATGTTCTATACTGCAATGAAACAATATCTTAACGATAGAGCTTTTCAACCAGTTTCATCAGAGGATATGCAAAATTATTTAAGCCAAAACTTCAACAATAAGGTTTCAAATTTTTTTGAAACTTACGTTTTTAAACCAGGATTTCCTCACTTTTCAATTGATTCATTTAAAATAGAACCATTAGGACAGCAATGGAAAGTAATAGTTTACTCGAAAGAAAAATTACGACAAAGAAATTCGTTTTCATCTTTTGCAAAAACAAGAATAAGCATAATAGACTCTCTATGGAATATAAATACTTTTGATGTTTATTTACAAAACGGATTTGGACTTGATACAATTTTTGTTCCAACAAAACCAAAACAAATTTTTATGGATTTATACGAAGAAGTTAACGATGCTACTACAGATGAATACAAAACTATAAAAAATACAGGCAATATTACATTTGATAAAACATACTTTAGCTGTCAAGTTATGCAAATTAGCGATTCTGCTTTTTTACGTGTAGAACATAATTGGGTTGCCCCCGATGGATTTAAAAATCCTATTCCGGGTTTAATTATATCAAAAGAGCGTTACTGGGACATTCGCGGAATAATGACTGAAAACACAATTATTAAAGGTAAATTTCAATACATACGATCTACAAATATTTCATCCGGAGGGTTAGACAATGAACTTATAACCGGAAGCATTGATTCTTTAGTATTACTGTATAGAAGCAACAGATCTGATAACTGGCAAATTATTCCTTTTAATCGTGTTGGTACGCCATATTCGGGATATTTAGTTGTAGATACCTTAAAAATGGGTGAATATGCTTTTGGTTACTGGAACTGGGAACAATGGATTTACAACAATCCTAATTACTTTGTTAAAGAAAAACTTAATATATTTCCCAATCCTGCAACTAACGAATGTAATATTCAATTTCCATTCGAGAAAGGACAAAAATTATGTATTTACAATGTTATGGGCTCAAAAATTTTCGAAAAAAATATTTATGAAAAACAAAGCAATTTGACAATATCTTTATCTAATTTTAAAAAAGGTGTTTATATTATTAAAATTACAGATAGTAAAAACAATTTTGTTGAAAAACTGATTGTCGAATAATAAATCTGAAACCTTTGCAAGATAATTAACTATTATTTTGCAGATTGTTAATAAATTATGTTGAATTTGTTTTGTAATTACAGAAGTAGTGCACGTATAAAAATTAAAACAATCGAAAATATAAACTTTTTAAAAACAATATTTGGTATATGTAACAAAAAATTATGAAATTAGACAAAAAAATGTAATTTTGTGATTAAAAATTTACATTATTTTGAACATTTGTCTCAATTATTCAACAATGAATTAAAAAAAATTGAGAAAATCAAAAAAATAATAATTTTTTTTATAAAAAAAATCTTTAACATTAGTCTGTGTGTAAACAAAAATTTTATGTAAATTATGCAAATAAATTGAATTTTTAGTAATGTTCTTTGAAAAAATTGTTTTGATGAAAAAATGTTAAAATAGTTATTAAAAACAATAGTTAAAATGGAGTTAAAAAAACTAATGTATTTAGGTATTAAATATGTTAATTTTAACATAAAAAAATGTTAACAAATATTGTAAATCAGTTACTTACAAACGAACTGTCTTATAGCAATGTCCATTAAAACAAGGATTGCGACTAGCTGAAACAGAGAAGTTAATCGAAATGTGTATATTTCTTCTGAAAAAATTTTTACATCAGTTTGTGTGTAAATGAATATTTAATGTATGACCTTTGCAAGGCAATTAACAATGTTTTTGTTACGTCATTGCAAGTCTGTAGCCCCACAACGTCATTGCAAGCGAACGCAGTGAGCGAAGCAATCCCCTCAAAACACTTAACACTAAAAGGAATGAGCAATGAGGAGATTGCTTCACGCCAGCAAACTTGCCAACCCTTCGGTTCGCAATGACGTGAAGGAAGGAACTCGCGATGACGAGAAAGAGGGAAAGGCTTTTTGTAATCAAAAAAAATTGTAATTAAAAAATCTTTAAGTTTTTCAAAGGTCTCAATGTATATTTGTAAAATCCTCGTATTTATTAAATAAACAATGAAAAATCAGTATTATTTAGAATTATTTTCACGAATTTTACAAATTCAATTGTAGAGTAAAATATACAAAAGAATTTTTGTTTATACCGAAAAATTTTAATTTTTATTTAAAATGTCGTGGTTTGTAGATTTTATTCAGCTTTTATATCCTTTGTCGTGTGGAGCTTGTGGTTCTCCGCTCGAAAAGAATGAAAAAACCATTTGCACAGCTTGTTTATCTTTTTTGCCAGTAACAAATTTTCACTTATACGAAGATAATCCAGTTGCACAAATTTTTTGGGGAAGAATACACTTAGAAGCAGCAACAGCCTTGTTGTATTTTCATAAAAAAGGCAGAACTCAATATTTATTGCATAATTTAAAATATAACAACCGCCAAGATATAGGCATAATGTTAGGTCAAATACTAGGAAATAAAATTAAAGACATAAAACCATATAATAGTATTGATTACATTGTTCCTGTTCCATTACATCCAAAAAAAATAAAGCAAAGAGGCTATAATCAATCCGAATGTTTTGCTATAGGGTTGAGCAGCGTTTTAGAAAAACCGGTAAATCTTGATGTTTTAGTTCGCAGCACTGAAACACAAACTCAAACGAATAAAAGTAGAAATGAACGCTGGCAAAACGTTTCGGAGGCTTTTTCGCTTCAGTATAAAAACTATTACGATGGTAAACATTTTCTAATAGTTGACGATGTTATTACAACAGGTTCTACTATAGAAGCTTGTGCAAATGTATTATTAAAAATTCCAGAAATAAAAATAAGTGTTGCTGCTATTGCAAAGGCTTAATTGAAAAGAAAAACATTACTTTAGATATTAACAATACATTGTTTATATTTAAAAAAACGAAGGGAGTATTTTACTAATTTAAGAGTTTAAATTCGCAATAAGTAAACTATGAAAAATGCCATACAGAAGATTGCCAAATACAGATAGTGCTCGACTAAGAGCGATGAAAAAAGCAATGGAAATAGCCGAAAATATTTCTATACAAGAATTAGCTTTTAGTTTTCAAACACTTCAACAATTAAAATCTGTGCTACCATACTTTGAACAAATGCTTCATCAACAGAAACATGCTATTGCTATACAAGCAGCAAAGAGCAAGGAATTGTCAATACTTGCAAAAAAAGCACGAATGTATATTTCACATTTTTATCAGGTACTAAACTTCTGTATTATGCGGAATGAATTACCTGCTTCTGTAAGAAAATTTTATGGCATTAGAGAAAATGATACAAAAATTCCAAATTTACTGAGTGATAAAGATATAATATATTGGGGCGAACAGCTCATTAAAGGAGAAAAGGAGCGTTTGGCAAAAATGGGTGGAAATCCTATAACTAATCCAACAGCAGCTGTTGTAAAAGTTCGTTACGACCAATATGTAGAAGCATTGCATCAACAAAAATTATATCAAAAATCTACTCGTTACGCAACCGATAAAATAGCTGAACTACGTTCGAGTGTTGATAATGTTATTTTAAAAATATGGAATGAAATAGAAGAACACTTTTCTTATCTTAACGACGAAGAAAAACGTAATGAGTGTTCTAAATACGGTATTGTTTATGTATGGAGACCGTACGAAAAAGGCGATGACCTTAAAGAAGAAGAAATAATAAATGAAAACGAACTTTTGGAAACATTGCAATCTAACCGCGAAAATCCATATCAGGCTTTAGAAGAAGAACAACAACAATTACAATATGCGATTAGCTTTTCTGGAAATTAACCACATACAAACACTTCCTACCAAACCTCCTAACATAGCATAAATAAATTCAATAAAAGAAAAAGATTGTGTAGAGTTATTTATAATGCTTTCTGCGGAAACAAAATAAGCAATTAATACACCTGTTAAATTATTCACAAAATGAGCAAGTATAGGTAATAAAATTGTTCCAGAATACTCTAATAAGTATCCGAAAACTATTCCTAAAAATAGACGAGGCAAAAAGCCAAAAAATTGAAAATGTATAAAACTAAACAATATTGCAGAAATCCATATTCCCCAGTGATAGCTTTTAAACCACTCTGTAAATATTCGTTGAAAAACACCTCTGAAAAGAAGTTCTTCGCCGAAAGCAGGTACTAAAGCTATTAGCAAAATATTATAAAATAAACCAGCAGTTGTATCTGTTTGTAAGAATAAACGTGTTAAAGTATTAGCATTTTCTTCGGTTGTACGCATCCAATTTTCAACATAATTGAGCCAATCGGGCAAAACTAATTGATTGTTGATATACGATAATAAATTTGAAAAAGGAATAAACGACAATACAACTATAATTGACAAAAAAATAATATACCACGACCTAATTTTTTTAAATCTTAAAAAGTCTTTTACAGAATAAAAATAAAAAAAAGCTATTATAAATGGTGGTAAAACAAAAAGCCCAACAGATTGTATTAGTTGAAAAAATTTAAGTACTTTAATAGTTTCTGGATTGTGATAATTTTGTAAAACTTCAGGATTGTAAATTATATTTATGTTAAAACCCCACTGTACAACGAATATTCCTACAACGTACATAAAGAAAAATGAAAAAAAAACGAAAAAAAGTGCAATAAAAAACTTTGTAGCAGCCGATGTTTGATAAAATATACCTTTAATCATAATTAAAAATAAAAAAGGAGGACTTTTATCCTCCTTGCTCCCCAGCTAGGACTTGAACCTAGGACCCCCTGATTAACAGTCAGGTGCTCTAACCAACTGAGCTACTGAGGAATTTTTTTCAACTGCAAATTTATATACTTTTCTGGAAAAAAAACAATACTTTTGTAAAAATTTTATCAAAAAACGTTAAATGAAAGGAATTATAGGAATTGGAAATGCTATTACTGATATATTAGCACTTTTGCCAGAAGAAAATTTTTTAAAAGAATTAAAGTTTCCAAAAGGTAGTATGCAATTGGTTAGTTACGAAACCATACAAAATATTGAATCAAAAATAAAAAAACATATTCATTCTATAAAGTCGGGAGGAAGCGTAGGCAATACTATGTACGCAATTGCTTCTTTTCAATTCCCTTCGGCATACATTGGAAAAATAGGAAATGATTCTATAGGGAATTTTTATAAAACCGACTTAGAAAATCAAGGTGTAAAATGTTTTTTTTCTGAATCGGAACAAAATTCGGGCTTAGCAATAGCAATGATAACTCCAGATTCGGAACGAACATTTGCAACTTTTTTAGGGGCAGCTTCAGAATTAAAACCATCTGATATAAACGAAAGCTGGCTCGACAATTACCAAATACTTCATATTGAAGGATATTTAGTTTTTAATAAGGAACTAATTATACATATTGCTAATTTGGCTAAGAAAAAGAACTTAAAAATATCGTTCGATCTTGCTAGTTATAACGTAGTAGAAGAACATTTGCCATTTATTAAGGAATTTCTTTTAAAATATGTTGATATAGTTTTTGCTAACGAAGAAGAAGCAAAAGCATTTTGTGGTAAAGCTCCTCAAGATGCCATTTTAGAGTTTAGCAAATATTGTAAAATAGCTGTTGTTAAAGTTGGAAAGAATGGTTCCTATATAAAAGACAACGATTTTCTTGTTCATATACCGTCTTTTCAGTCAAATGTAATTGATACAACAGGTGCTGGCGATTGGTATGCTGCTGGTTTTCTTTATATGTATTGCAACAATTTTGATATTGAAAAATGTGGAAAAACAGCTTCTTATTTAGCAGCAAGAGTTATTGAGCATATTGGAGCAAAAATTCCTGAAGAAATTTTACCTGAAATTATAAAAACGGCAAAAATTTTGTAACAATTAGTTAAAATTTTCGTTAAAAATGTAGAATGAAGTATAGTGTTATCATATTGTTATTATTTTGCTTTAAGCTAAATTTATTCTCTCAGTCTTTCGACTCATTAAAGGTTTTTCAAAATAGTTACGAACAAATTTTTGCCTTTTACGATAAGTTAAATTCGTCTATAATTATCAGTCCTATTAACGAAAACTCTAAATATTCTCTAGAATTATTTGATATAACAGGCTTATCTATTATTAAAACAGATATTACATCAACAAGTAAAAGATTAGAAGTTCCTTTAATATTAAAACAAGGTGTTTATATACTTGTAATTGGGAATAAAAATTTTTCTGTTACACGAAAATTTAGGGTTAACTAATTTTGCTTATTAGTTAATTCAATTTTTTTGATTTTTTTTGCATTTCGCTTTTTTTGTATGAATTATTTAAGGAAACATGGTTTTTCATTTACTAAAACACTTTATTTTAAATACATTATTTTATACATAACCGCATTTATTTTCTTTACATTTTTTCGTTTATTATTTTTCTTTTCTACAAAGCATTTTACCGATATAAATGAAAATTATGCCAACATTTTAAGGGCATTTGTTAAAGGATTGCAATTCGATAGTGTTGTTATATCTTATGGAATGAGTTTAGCTTTAGTGTTTATATTTTTATACAACATACTTAAAAAAAGTATTTATTTACATTTATTGAAAAGCTGGCTTTGGCTATATTTTGGTGTTTGTTTCTTTTTTTTGGCTGCATCTTCACCTTATTTTAATTATAATTTTTCGCACATAACCATTGCAATGTTCAACTGGATAGATACTCCTGCAATGATGATTAAGCAAGTAATAACCGACTTAAAATATGTTGCTTACTTCGTTATTTATATTTTTACAATGTTTATTTACGTTTATATTGTAAAAAGAATTTTATCAAAAACAGAACTTTATACAGTAAAATTGATTTACAATATTTTAATTTTTATTATACTGCTTGCTCTTACTTTTTTAGGTATGCGAGGTAGAATTAGTGCTCCTTTAAAAGAAAGCAATGCAACCATTTGCGAAAATCCATACATAAATCAAATTCCTTTTAATTCGGTTTTTACATTAGTTAAAAGTATAGATTATAGCATTAGTTTTATTGACAACGAAAAAGCATTAGAACTGACAAAAATGTATTTAAAAGTAAATTCGGACGATATTTCAATAAATAGAAAATACATATATAAAGAAGATAGTATTAAGCCAAACATTGTTATTATTTTGATGGAAAGTATGACTATATGCAATATGGGCATTAGCAGAACACCATCATTAACACCATTTCTCGATAGTTTAAGTAAAAAAAGTATATTTTTTACAAATGTATGGTCGGCAGGGAAACACACTTCTAATGGTATTTTTTCTACATTATACGGTTATCCGGCAATATGGAGTAGAAGAGCAACCAGCACTTCTAATAAAACTTCGTACTGTGGTTTACCAGGAACTTTGAAAAAATTAGGATACTTTAATATTTTCTTTACTACTCACGATTTAAGTTTCGACAATTTGTCTGAATTTTTACCGATGAATAATTTTGATTCTGCTATTAGCTCTTTAAATTATCATCAATCGGAAATTGTTGGGATGTATGGAGTTCCCGACCACATAATGTTTAAAAAAGGTGTAAAAATTTTAAAAGAAATTTCAAATAAACCTTTTTTAGCTGTTTTTTTAACTTCAAGCAATCACGGTCCTTATGTTATACCAAAAAATATTGATTTTATACCAACATCTAATATTCTTGAACAACAAATAATAGAATATGCCGACTGGGCTATAAAAGAATTTTTTAGATATGCTTACAACGAAAAATGGTTCGAAAATACAATATTTGTTCTTATTGCTGACCACGGCTTTATAGTGAAAAAGGAGGATACTTATATACCTCTATGTTTACATAAAATTCCACTAATTATTTATTCGTCAAAATATTTAGATTCTGCTTATGTTTATAATCAATTAACAAGTCAAATGGATGTTTTTCCTATAATAATGGGATTGATTAAAAAAAGCTATACAAATTCAACTTTTGGTATAAATGTTTTAGAAGAAATAAGACATTATGTATTTTATTCGGATGATAATAAGTTAATATGTTTGAACGATACATTTATGTTTGTTTACGATAAAAGCAAGAACGAGAAACTTTTTAAATTCGACAATCCATCAAAAAATGTAATTGATAATTATTCTTCTGTTGCATTGAAAATGAAAGAATATATGTTGTCGCAATTACAAGTTGCTATAATGTTTAGCGATTCAAGAAACACCAAATGTCCAGAGTAGCATTTTAATCTATCATAGTGTTGCATCCTCTAACAGATGCACTGTTTATTCTTCCCAAAACTTCAAAAGAACCATCGCTGTACGATATACCTAAATCTTCTGTTTCTATAAATGAACAAGAATAAATGTTAGCTAAATCTATAATATTTATTCCACCACGTGAATTATTTATTCCTACAACTTGTGGATTATACAAGTTGCGTATTAAAATTTTCATCCAAGGCGGACTTTTAAATAATCCGTTTCCTTTTGAATATGCTTGACTAAGCAGTTCTGTCATACCGTATTCTGAATTTATAAAATCTACTTTAAAAGATGATTTTAGAATATTGTGTAATTCTTCGCGTAAAATTTCTTTTCTTTTTCCTTTCATTCCACCTGTTTCTATTACAATAATATTGTTTTGTTTTGGAAGTTTATACTTTTCAGCAAAATCGAGCAATGCATAAGTAAGACCTATAACAATAGTAGGAGTTTTGTTTTCAATAGTTTTTAATAAAATTTGAAATAATTTTTCTTCGTTGCCTAAATAAAAATCACTTTCTGTAAAAAGTGAACTTTCAATAAATTTTTCGACCATATAAATAAGCGAAGAATTAGGTCGAAGATTTTTATTTGGCATAAGTGCCAACCATAAGTATTTAGAATAATCGCCATAAAATAAATTAAATCCTTTTCTAAACGACTGTTCGTATAAACTTAAGTTTGCTATATAGTGTTTCGAAGTATGATTTGATGTTGTACCACTGCTTTCGAATATTGCTTCTATTTTATTTAATGAACATATTTTATGAGTTTTAAAAAAGCTGATAGGCAAAAAAGGTATTTCGTTTAGTCTTTTTATTTTATTAGGCGTTTTTTTTAAAAAATTACAAAAATCTTGATATAAATGTATATTTTGGTATTGATACTCAAAAACTTCAAAAACTTTTTGTTGAAAGTCTTGTTCGTTTTTTATATTAAATATGTTGTTTGTGTTCATTTTTTTTAATAAACTTATAAGCCCGACCTAAAAAAGTCGAGCTTATAAATGTTCAACAAATTATTATAAAAAAACTAAACAAACAATTTATCAATTAAGTCCACAACTCTGCAAGAATATCCCCATTCGTTGTCGTACCACGAAAATATTTTAACCATTTTACCTATTACCATGGTACTTTGTGCGTCGAAAATACTTGAATGTGGATTGTGAATAACATCTACGGAGACGATAGGATCTTCGCAATATTCAACAATACCTTTCATAGGACCTTCGGCAGCTTCTTTTACAGCGGCATTTATTTCTTCTTTTGTTGCTTCTCTTTTTAAATTGGCAACAAAATCTACAATCGATCCTGTAGGTGTTGGGACTCGTATAGCAACTCCATCGAGTTTTCCTTTTAATTCGGGAATAACTTTTCCTACAGATTTTGCAGCACCTGTTGTAGTAGGAATTTGCGATATAGCAGCAGCTCTTGCTCTTCGTAAATCTTTGTGTGGAGCATCGAGTATCATTTGATCGTTGGTATATGCGTGAACTGTTGTCATAAAGCCATTTTCGATGCCAAACTTATCGTTTAAAATTTTTACAATAGGAGCAAGACAATTTGTTGTACACGAAGCATTAGAAATACACTGGTCGGTTGGTTTTAAATCGTTGTCGTTAACTCCCAAAACAATCATTCTATCAATTTCATCTTTTGATGGTACTGTTAAAATAACCTTTTTTGCACCGTTTTGAAGATGATCGCCATAACCGCCTTTTTCGCTGTGTCGAACTACAAATTTACCTGTTGATTCAATAACAACTTCTGGTTTTTCAATCCATGGAATTGAAATTGGATTTTTTTCGGCACTAACTTTTATTTTTTTTCCATTAACAATAAGATGTTGTTCGTCGTAACTAATATCGCCTGTAAATCGACCTTGTGTAGAATCATACTTTAGTAAATAAGCCAGTGTTTTAGTATCAGTCAAATCGTTGATACCAATAACGTCTAAATGTGGGCGTTCTAAAATAATTTTAAAAACATTGCGGCCTATGCGACCAAAACCGTTAATTCCAATTTTTATCTTTTCCATAAACTTACAATTTTTTTTCAAAAGTACGTTAAAATTTGATATTTTTTCTTATCATTTAATCATTTTTTGGTAATGGCAACATTGCTTGTAATTCGGCTATAAAATTTTTTAATTCTGCATTTACTTTTTCTTCGGTTTCTAATGCTTTTTTTAACTCAACTTTAAGCATTTCGTTTTCTTGTTTAATTTGTTCTAATTGATTATTTAGTGTTTGAATATTTTGCAAATATTGTGATTCTTTTTGTTGAAATTGTGCTATTTGTTCCGAAAATTTTTTGTTTTGAACTTCTGTATTTTTAGATATTTCGAGCAAATCATTTACATATGCAGAAAGTTCTTCGCATTTAGTTTGTTCTTGTAAAAGATTTGATTTTACTATTGAAAGTTCTTCTTGTAGTAGTTTTATTTCGTTATTTTGTTTTTCGTTATCTTGTTTTAGAGCTGTATTTTCTTCTTGTAGTCTTTGGCTAATTGACATTAATTTTTTACTTTCATCTTGTGCATTTGCTAAAGAATTGTTATACTGTTGTTTTTCTAATTCAATGTTTTGCTTAATTTTTTCGATTTCTGCATTTAATTTACCAATTTCGAGTTGAGCTTGATGATATAATTTTTTTGTTTTTCCGTGTTTAAAAAGTGTTATTATCCATATAAAAATAAATACTAATAATAACGATGATGCAGCTATTGCAACGTATATGAATAGGTGATATTGATTATTAATTTTGTTAATATCTTGCTGAAGTCTATTTTTTTGATAATTCAATGAGTCTATTTCTATTTTTAGGGCTTCGTTTATTTGTTTAAAGTCCATAAATATTTCGTCTAAGTGAGTACCATATAATTCATTAAAGGTTAAATTGTTTACTTTTATGGTATCAAACGTTTGACGAAAATTTTGGTACTTTTCATAACTATTTTGCGATTTTAAGCTAGTTGTTACAGCGAGAATTAAAAAAAAGTATATATATCTCATACTAAGTTAAGTTTAATGTAAAATTAGAAAATATTTAATTAACTGTCAATATTTTTTTGTTGCTCTTTTATATCCTTACGTTGTTTTATATCGTATATTGCTATTATAGCAGTGTATGCCCAAAATAAAGCAGATAATTTATCGGTGTCTAAAAAGTTGTTAAATGCGCCGTGAACATAATAAGTTATTAATCCTATAATTGATGAAAGAACAATTATTTTATCGTTTTTACTATTAGATGTTCTATAGAATTTAACTGCATAATATAATACAGTAAAAACCATTATTAGCATTAGTAAAAATCCTAAAAAACCTTGTTCTGTCAAAGGACCAAAATATTCGCTATGAGCATTGCCAACATCGCCAAAGTTTGTACTGATTATTGTTTTTTCGTAAGATAACTGATATGGTGCATATTTAAACATATATGTACCTGGTCCCCATCCAAAAATTGGTTTATCTAAAAACATTCTATATGCGCAACTCCAACGGTTAAGTCGTTCTAAGTTACTTGCATCGGTTGTTATATTAGTTATAGATTGTAATTGTTCCATAAAATTGCTTGAAGAATCTTGCCTATTTTTTTCAAGTTTCATTATAAGTTGTGTCCAAACAAGCGATAGTATTAAAACCAAACTAACTGACATAATAATTATTGTACGAAACTTAATTTTAAATAATAGTATTATAAAAGCACCAAAAGCTACTACAATACTAAGCCACGAAGCTCTTGTATATGAAAAAATTAAAGCAACAATAAGTATTGTTACAACAAAGAAAGAGAAGAATTTTTGCCATTTTGAATAATTACGCAAAAAAATAAGTCCGAACATAAAAGGAATAATCATTGCTAATGCGGCAGCATAAGCTGTATGGTCGTTATAAAAAGGATTTGGAGCCATATTAGCAAACTGTTGGTCAAAAAAACCATATTTCGATTGGCGATAAAGTGTATATGCTATAACTATTAATAAAGAGAATGTATAAAGCCAAATATAACGACCAATATTTTTCTGATTTTTAAATAAATGTGCTGCTAAGATATAAAAACCTATAACAAACCATAAACGTGCTAAGAAGTGTTTTAACGAAACAATTATCATTGTGCTTGTTAGTGAAGTAACTAACATCCATATTAAATGAATTGCTATAATAATTGTAATTGGATGCTTAATAATGTCGTAATCTAAACCTTGATTAACAATTATTTTAAATATAAATAAAAGTAAAATGCCGAAAAGCAGTGGTTCTGTGGGCAAAAACATATTTATTGGTAATCCTGGGATAAACTCGCTTAGTTGCAAGGATAAAGGTGTTGAAAAGGCAATAAATAATAAAAGTTTATCTAACGAAAATATAGCTAACAAAAAAAATATTAAAACAAACGGAAGTAATAAAAATATAAATTTTTTTGTAGCTACAAAATATGCGCTAGCAGCTAAAAATAATAATACAACCGTATAAACAGTAATAATATCTTTTTTAGCTAACTTCAATTTTATTCTTTTTACTTTCGATAAAAGAAATAATAATGAGTGCCATAACAAGCCCACCAAGCAAAGTTAAAGCAACAATTACCCATCTTACAGGATACGATTTTTTATCGGCAGGAAAAGGTTTTTGTACAACCTGTGCATAAGTAATCTCTTTATTATATTCTCTTATGGCGTTTTCGTATTGGCACTTATAGTTAATAAATTCCTTTCTATAATGCCACATAAGTGAATCCATTTCTTTGTATTTATCGGCAAATTGTGTTAAATTTTTGTATAATTCAGCAGCTTGTTTGTTGCCTTGAATTAAGCCTTTTGTTGCTTCTATGCTTTGAGTATTTACATTAATTATACCGTATTTAACTCTAATATCGGTTAGCTGTTTTTCTAATGAATCTATTTCATTTCGTTTTTTTGTCATTGCATTAGACATAATAGTAATCATCTCTTTTTGTTTAATTTTGTGTAATTCAGCAACTTTTTGATTGTAAAAAGCTATAAGGCTATCAACCATTGCCGCTGCTATTTTAGGGTCCTTGTCTAATACTTTTATTTCAACAGACTCGAATTCGGTTTTGTTTATACTAACGTTTTGACTATATTCATCTAAAAAATATGTTACAAATAAAGGATCTTTTCTATCTATTTTATAGTGTTTATCGAGTTGAAATGCATCGAGCATTTTAAATTTAATATCGTTCGATAAAAGTATTTGAAACATTTGTTCTGTTGTAGATTCCTTAGAATATTCGTACAAATTTATAGGATAAACTATTGCTGTTGATTTGTACTTGGGAGTTATAACCATTGGTGATGATATAATAATACCTATTACAACAGAAACAATAGAAATAATTAGTAAATGTATTCGCCATTTGCTAATTAATTGAATTAAAGAACGGTTGCTAAATATTTTTTCCATATTATTATAGTTAAAAAGTTCGTAATTTTTTATATTGTTGTATATTGTTTTCCATTTTATGTTATATGAAAAATTTTTTTTTTAAATAAAAAGGCTAAAATAGAAGTTAAAAGTAGTAATGTTGATAATATTCCACCAACAAATATTAACCATCTAATAGGATAATATTCCTTTTCTGGTATTTCTGCACGGCTTACGACAAATTTGTAAGGAACGTATTCTTCTGCATCAATTTTAGTTTGTATAAATTTTTCTTTTAAATTTATTATCCTTTTCGATTCGTATGGCAACATTTCGTCAAATGTTTGACAAATTCCACCATACTTTGCTAATAATTTTAATTTTTCTTCTAACATTCGGGCACCCTGAATATTACCTTTTGCTACTGCCTGAGCATAAGCATCGCTGTAAACTTCACTTTGTGCATCGTAATTTATAACTCCCAATTCTCTTATTTTTTGTAGTGAATCTTGCATAAGTTGAAGCTCTCTAAGCGCTTCGTAATATTCTTTTTTTACTATTTCGTAAGCTTTTTTCGAACGTTCGTGTTTAATTACATTGAATAGTGTGTCGGCATATTCTGCAATAGTATTTGCTATTTCGGCAGCAAATTTTGGATCTTTATCAAATACTTCTATTTCTATTGATAAAAATTCTGTTTTTCTAAACTTAATATTATTTTCCCATTCTTTTGAAAGTTTTGTTTTGGGATATTTAGAATTAGTATCAATATTGTAATGTTTAAATAGGTTAAAACGTTTTGTTATATAATTTTTTACATTATCGCTATATAGTACTTGAAGAAAATATTCAACTTCTTCATTTTCGCCAAAACGCGTTATTCCTTTTGTGTTCGAAGACTCGGAAAACACGCTATGACTAACAGATTCATTACTTGCCGGAAATAAAATAACTGTTGCTCTGTATTCAGAAGGTAAAACGTAAGCAATTATTCCGAAAACAATTGTAGCTATAACAGTAGTAACAACAAATAACTGTTTATTATTTTTATAAAGACTTAATAACCACGCCGTATTGAAATAATTATTTTGTTCGTTCACGATTTATAAAAAAAGTTTACAAAAATATAAATTATTCGTTAAAATTCCATAATGAATTTGATTTATTGATTTTGATAAACTATATTGGAAAGTCTTATAAAGTCATCTTTTGTTAACATTTCTGGGCGTTTATTTAAATATTCTTCAGGTATAAGATTCTTGTTAATAATTGAACTTAAACTATTTGACAAAATTTTTCTACGCTGATTGAAGGCTGTTTTTACAACTTTTCTGAATATTTCTTCATCGAAAGGTTTTAGTTTGTCTTTATTACGTATAAGCTCAATTACTGCCGATTTTACTTTAGGTGCCGGAATAAACACATTTTCATTTACATTAAAATGATAGGAAATGTCGTAATATGTTTGCAATAAAACACTTAAAATGCCATATTTTTTACTTCCTTCCTTTGAAATAATTCGTTCTGCTACTTCTTTTTGAATCATACATACAACCTGATATACGCAGTCTTTATTGTCGAGTATTTTAAAAAACAACTGGCTACTAATGTTGTAAGGAAAATTTCCTATTATATGAACAGGAGAATTTAAATGACTTAGGTCAAATAAGAGAAAGTTTTCGCAAATTACTTGCTTTTCGGGAATCTTTAATTGAAGAATTAAGTACGAAACAGATTCTTTATCTATATCAAAAAATAATACATTATCGTTGTATTTTTCGTATAACCATTTAGATAATGCACCAGTTCCTGCTCCTATTTCTATTATTGTTTTAGCAGGTTTAAGTAAGTTAACTATTTTTTTTGCAATATTTTTATCGTGTAAAAAGTGTTGACCGAGATGCTTTTTTGGTTTTACTGTCATATTACATTTTTTTTGTGTGGATGAGTAAATAGGTTCCTATATTGCAACGAAGGCAAAAACGAGGTTTACAAAAATATTCATATAAATGTATTAACGACTGGCTTTGTAGGGCGTTATTCGGATTTAATCCGGCATTTTGCCAATGTTTTATAATAGAATTTTTTTCTGCTGGAATATGTTCATAAGTTTTAATAACCCAGTCTTGTAGCTTATTATTTAATTTTTCGCGACTATAAAGAAAAATAAAAGGCAAATACGAATTTATCAGTAACAAAAAAATAAATCCTTTGCCTACTTTATTACGAACAGGTTTTTCTGACTTTAGGTCGAAATGATAATGACTTTCCCAAAATGACGAAGTTTTGATATTGAATTGTTTAATAAGTGTATTTACAGGCATTTCTTGCAATAGATTGGTTAAATTATTTGCATTTTTATATAAAAAATACGACCATTGAGCCAATCGTATAGTAGGGAAAGAAGGTGGGTGAATTTTTGAGAATTTCCATATTGCAGCGTTGAGTGATACTAAGCCGTATTTAATTTTCATATATTCGTATTGTTTTATTAGATTATTAACATAAGTATCGTTTGAATTCTTTGGTAATAGGCCTGCTTGTCCAAAAACAAGTGCTTCTATTTGCAAAAGATGATCTGTGTTTTTTTTAATTAACGATAAAGGTAAGCTTTGCGATAATAAAAAAAACGATTGTGAATTAACTTTTAAACCAAAACTATAGGCTAATAACCTGTAAAAAGTTTCTTCCCAATTATAATTAGTATTTTTAAGCTCGTTGTATATCCATTGTGTTTTTTTTTCTAATCTCGATATAGCAAGGGATTCTAAATAAGCATTAAAAGGGAATTGCAAAAACTTTAACTTATTAGAACAGGCAATAGGTTTGTGATTTTCATAAAGTTCGTAGTAATTATTTAATGTTTCTTTATAAACAGGTAAAGTAATTGTTAAAACTTTTTGTTTTTTTTTATTATAAACTTCAGTGTTCTTATTCCAAACTATATGTAAAATAACGTTATCGTAAATTTCGTCGTTTTGATGATTATGTAAATACCAGTCGGAAGCATTTCTGTGAATTTCAATATTTCCTGCCCATTCGATGTTGTTATATTTTATTCTTGCATTAAAAAAGTCGGGGCCAGCATCAGAATTTTTTGTTCCTACGTGAATAATTTCAATTTTTTGATTGTCGTCGGTAAAAAGTTCGTTTTCGTTAAATAGTCTATATTGCCAAAGAAATTGAAGAAAATCTTCGTTCATTAGTATTTAATTTAAATTATTTTATAATTTATTAGTAATTTACGCATTTCTTGTTGAATTTGTTTCGCAGCTTCTTCCGATTTTGTATCAAAATCTTCTTCTTGGCTTGCAAAAATTATTGCTCTTGACGAATTTACTATTAACCCACAATTGGAATTTAATCCGTATTTTACAACATCTTCGAGGCTACCTCCCTGAGTACCAACTCCTGGAACAAGAAGAAAATGTTCTGGAGCTATTTTTCTTATTTGTTGTAGCATTTCGGCTCGAGTTGCACCTACTACATACATTATTTTTTCTTTATCGGCCCATTTTTGCGATGTTTTTATTACATATTCAAATAAAAAAATAAATTCATTGTTTTCGTAATATTGAAAATCTGCTGCTCCTTCATTAGAAGTTAGTGCAAGCAGTATTACAAATTTATTATCAAATTCAAGAAATGGTTTAACGCTGTCGCTTCCCATATATGGGGCTACAGTAATGGCATCGAATGGAAGATTTTCGAAAAAAGCTTTTGCATATTGTGATGATGTATTACCTATATCGCCTCTTTTTGCATCGGCAATGAGAAATATTTCGGGATAGTTTTCTTTGATGTACCAGGCAGTTTTTTCTAAACTTTCCCAACCTTTTTTCCCTAATGCTTCATAAAAAGCTACATTTGGTTTGTACGAAATAGCATAAGATGCTGTTTTGTCTATTATTGCTTTGTTAAATGCAAATATTGGATCTTTTAAATCTAAAAGAAATTTTGGTATCTTTTGGATGTCGCTATCTAACCCGATACACAAAAAACTTTCCTTCAGTTTTATTTGGTTTACTAAATCGTTGAATTTCATAGTTATTTAATTTTGTTCTGAAGCTTTTAATTTTTCTGCATTTTCGGCCATTTGAAGCTGACTTATTAACTCATCTAAATCACCATTGATTATGGCATCTAAGTTATATAAAGTTAAGTTTATTCGATGATCAGTTACACGATTTTGTGAATAATTGTAAGTTCTTATTTTTGCCGAACGATCGCCTGTTGATACCATTGTTTTTCTTTGTGTACTTATTGAGTCAAGATATTTTTGGTATTCAAGGTTATAAATTCTTGTTCTAAGTTCATTAAGTGCCTTTTCGTAATTTTTTATTTGTGATTTTTCATCTTGAATGCTTACAACTATACCTGTAGGAATATGAGTTAAACGTACAGCCGAATATGTCGTATTAACAGATTGACCGCCTGGTCCGCTGGAACAAAAAGTATCTTTTCTAATGTCGTTCATATTTAACTGAATATCGAACTCGTCGGCTTCTGGAAATACTGCTACGGTTGCTGCTGAAGTATGAACTCTTCCTTGTGTTTCTGTTTGTGGAACTCTTTGAACACGATGTACTCCCGATTCGAATTTAAGAATACCATAAACACCTTCGCCAATTACCTTAAATATTATTTCTTTATATCCGCCTACTGTTCCTTCAGTATAGCTATTAATTTCTATTTTCCAGCGTTTAGATTCACAATATTTCGAATACATTCTAAATAAGTCGCCTGCAAAAATTGATGCTTCATCTCCACCTGTACCAGCTCTAATTTCTACTATAGCATTTTTAGAATCTTCAGGATCCTTAGGTAACAACAATATATTTATTTCTTTTTCCAGTTCTTCTTGTTTTTTTTCTAGTTCTTCTAATTCTAATTTAGCTATTTCGCGTAATTCTTCGTCTTTCTCTGTGCTTAAAATATTCTTTGCTGTTTCTATGTTGCTTATTATATTTTTATATTCCTTGTAAGCCTTAACAATAGGTTCAAGTGCTTTATATTCTTTATTTAAAGCAACAAAACGTTTTATATCAGCAATAATTTCAGGATTAGTAAGCTGTTCGCTTATTTCTAAAAATTTTGTTTGTATTCCATCTAACTTTTCTAAAATTATCTTTTCAGTCATATCCTCAATCTTTTTTGTAATATAAGTTTTCTTTATCGCATTTTATAGTTAGTTCATTTTTATTACTTTTTTCAACATATCCTATAATATTAGCTTCAACTTTAAAAGATTTTGCTATTTGTATTAATTGGTATGCTGTTTTTTCGTTGGTATATATCTCTAAACGATGCCCCATATTAAAAATACTGTACATTTCTGACCAGCTACAATTAGAAACGGATTGAATAAGTTTAAAAATAGGTGGTAAGGGGAGCATATTGTTTTTTATTATATGAACATTTTTAGTAAAATGTAAAACTTTTGTTTGTCCGCCGCCTGTACAATGAATTATTCCTTTAATATCATTCTTAAATCGAGGTAATATTTCTTTCATTAGAGGAGCATAGGTTCTGGTTGGTGATAATAACAATTTACCTATGCTTATTTGAGTTTCATTTTCTAATTCGTTTAATAAATATTTTCCTGAATAAATATATTCTTTTTCTAATAAAGAATCGTATGTTTCAGGATATTTTTCGGCGTATATATGATGTAAAACTTCGTGTCTTGCAAAAGTTAATCCATTACTACCAATGCCGCTATTATATTCTTTTTCGTAAGAGGCTTTTCCGTACGATGCAAAGCCTACAATTACATTTCCTGGTTGTATATCAATTAAGATAACATCATCTTTTTTTAAAGAAGTATAAACAGTCGAATCTACAATAATGGTTTTTACTAAATCGCCAACGTCTGCAGTTTCGCCTCCGGCTAATGCTGAATTTATACCAATTGAACTTAGCCATTTAGCTTGTTCGTTAAATTCATCAATTATAGTGGCAATTATTTCGCCTGGTATTAACTTCTTGTTTCTTCCAATTGTTGATGATATTAATAAAGGTCCGAGTGCTCCTACGCATAACATATCATCAACATTCATAAATAAAGCATCTTGTGCTATTCCTCTCCATACACTAATATCATTAGTTTCTTTCCAGTATAAATATGCTAAAGATGATTTAGTACCAGCACCATCGGCGTGTAAAACAAGTGCATTGTCGGAATTATTAAATATATCGGGCAAAATTTTACAAAATACATTTTTAAATAATCCTTTATCTATATTTTTTATTGCTTTGTGAACGTCTTCTTTTTGTGAACTTACGCCTCTTTTTTCGTATTTATTTTGACTCATAAAAAAAAACATAAAAAAAGCGTTCCAGTAGTATAAACCGGAACGCAGGTCATATTAATTAAAAGTTACTCGTTTTCGTCTTCAGTGTTTTTATTGTCAGGTGTTGGGAAGTTTTGTGGTAAATTTGTATTTTGTTTTTTAGAAACAAAATCTTCGCGTATTACTCTAAATTCGGTACGACGATTATATTGATGACATACTTCTTGTTCTTCGACTGTTGCTAAGCTTTTTATAAATTTTTCGTTCAACACTTGTCCTTCTCTTAAAAATCCAGGATAACGAGCAGCCATTTTTTTATCAACAATTTTTGGTTTTGTTTCGCCATAACCTTTTGCAATCAGACGTTCTGGTTCTATGCCTTTTTCTATTAAGTAATTAACAACCGATTGTGCACGCTTTTGAGACAATTCGAGGTTAAACTTATCGTCGCCTCTAAAGTCGGTATGTGAACCAAGTTCAATTACAATGTTTGGATTATTATTTAAAGTTTCAACTAATTTATCTAGTGAAACCA
>Ga0308407_1000154_pt1 | contig 58349 bp, 46 predicted proteins | sample HotsprSampleMSe2_FD_203476 | JGI IMG/M metagenome (GOLD analysis project Ga0308407, IMG submission 203476) | Hot spring phototrophic mat microbial communities from Mushroom Spring, Yellowstone National Park, Wyoming, United States - 20060911_MSe2 ...
CTTGCCCGCGGGCTTCATGGCGTCAAGCTTATCGTCTCCGACGACCATGCGGGGCTCAAGGCAGCCCGCCGGGCGGTATTGCCAGCCGTTCCCTGGCAGCGCTGCCAGTTCCATCTGCAACAGAACGTCGGCCAGTTCGTCACCCGGCAGGAGGCGAGAAAAACCGTCGCCGCCACACTTCGCACGATCTTCAATGCCCCGGACAAGATGCAAGCCGAGCGGCTCTTGCAGTCGGCGCTGGAAGCCTGGCGCAAGGAGCACCCCAAGCTGGCCGAATGGGCTGAAGTTGCCGTCCCGGAAAGTCTGACGGTGTTCGACTTCCCCGCCGCCCACCGCGTGTGCCTGCGCACCACCAACTTCGGTCTTGCTCGCCGAACTCGACGACGAGTGAGACCCACAAGGTCTATCTCAACCTCAACCCGTAACCCTATCGTCATGACCGCCACCGCAGAAATTTACAGAAAAGGGGTTGCACAATCGATCTCCCGGCTGGAGAGGCCAAAATAGTGGGCATAAACGAGCAGGTTTTCGCGCACCGTGAAATCGGGGTCGAGGTTGTCGTGCTGCGGTACCACCCCGACCCGCGCGCGGGCGAGCGGCCCCTCCTGAGGTAGACGATGGCCAAGCAGGGTGATTTCTCCATGATCGGGGGCGATGAGCCCCAGCGCCAGGCGCAGTGTTGTGGTCTTTCCAGCGCCATTGGGGCCAAGCAGCCCATGACAAGAACCGCGGGCAACGGTGAGGTCGATGCCGGCAACCACGGTCGTGTTGCCGTAGGATTTGGTTAAGTGGTGCAGGGTGAGAACGGGGGGCATGGTCTTTGACCTGCCGTTACAATCCAAACCGTTCGCCCGCACCGAACAGGGTGGCGACACCCAACAGGGCGAAGATCACCGCCGCAACGCGATGGACGAGGCGCACCGGGATCTGGTTGGCCAGACGGTTGCCAACCAGCACAGCGGGTACGTTGGCGATCATCATGCCAAGCGTCGTGCCGACTACCACTGGGATGAAGGTGTTGTGCTGGGCAGCCAGTGCCGCGGTGGCGATCTGGGTTTTATCTCCCATTTCGGCAACAAAAAAGGCGATGAGGGTGGTGACGAAGACTCCGTAGTGGGCGATTTGCCCCTCGTCTTCGTCGAGATGGTCAGGCATCAGGGTCCAGATGGCTATGCCCAGGAAGGTCAGGCCAACCACCCAGCGCAGGGTCTCTGCTGGAAGCAATGCATCGAGCCACGACCCGATGGCGCCAGCCAACGCATGGTTGGCTAGGGTAGCGACCAGGATGCCTAGGATGATCGGTAGGGGTTTGCCAAATCGAGTGGCGAGCACGAGGGCAAGAAGTTGCGTTTTGTCGCCGATTTCGGCAAGGGCAACGAGGCCAGCAGAGATGAGGAAGGGCTCCAAGGGCGGCCCCTGGTTTCCTAATCAGATAGTTTTGGGGGAAAAACTTTTCAAGTTATATGGTGGCCAGGGGCGGAATCGAACCACCGACACGCGGATTTTCAGTCCGCTGCTCTACCAACTGAGCTACCTGGCCAAGAAGCCCGAATTGTACTGAGTTTCTTGGCCGACGTCAATGGGGCAATTCGCTCAATGGTGGAGCCGGGGGGAGTCGAACCCCCGTCCGAAGGCCCTCCACAGCAAGGTCCTACATGCTTAGCGCCTTGTTGTCTTTAGCACTGACGCCGGCCAAGGCGCCCGCCACGTCGGTGCGAGCCGTCTTAGGGTTCGCCGCCTCTACCTGACGGCAGAACAGAGGCGGCTAGCTTCATGCGATGACGCTGCGGCGGTGAGTTACCTCACCATCCGGCCGTGAAGCGCAGCCGGTGCAGCGCGTCGCCGGGATTAGGCGGCGACGGCAAAACGCTCGTCGTTGGCGTCTGTTTGTTTCCAGTGGATTTACGAGGGTACTGGTCCTCGGCATGCCCTTGACTGCTTTGCAGCCCCCGTCGAAGCCAGGTGCGGCCCCACGAGTGGTGCGTTTGACAAGCGATGTAGGAAAAGTTCCCTCACCACTTGCGAAAGGCGAGTAGGTAGTTTACCGCAGTATCGGCACAAAGTCGATAGCGTTGGGTCAGGGGGTTGTAGGTCATCCCAGTGGCAGCAACGGGTAGCAGTTGGTTGGCTTCGGCCCATTGGACGATTTTGCCCGGTTTGAGGAATTTGCGCCAGTCGTGCGTCCCTTTGGGAAGGAGCTTTAGGAGATACTCAGCGCCGATAATCGCAAAGAGGTAGGATTTCACGGTGCGGTTGAGGGTGGCAAAGAAGACGAACCCGCCTGGTTTGGCCAGTTGGGCGCAAGCAGCAACGGTGCTGGCGGGGTTGGGGACGTGTTCGAGCATCTCCATGCAGGTAACCACGTCGTAGGTGTTGGCATGCGTTTGGGCCAACGCTTCGGCGCTTATCTTCTGGTAAGTGATGGGAAGTTCGCTCTCAAGCGCGTGGAGCTGGGCAACAGTGAGCGCCTTTTCCGAGAGGTCGATGCCGGTGACTTCTGCACCCGCACGGGCCATCGCTTCGCTTAAAATCCCGCCGCCGCAGCCGACATCTAACACCTTTTTGTGGGTCAGGCCGCCGCATTGTGTCTCGATCCAGCCAAGGCGCAACGGGTTGATCTCATGAAGTGGCCGAAATTCGCTTTTGGGGTCCCACCAGCGGTGGGCCAGATCGCTGAATTTGGCGATCTCGGCTGGGTCGACATTCATGGGCGCTCCCGTAATAGGAAATAGTGGCGGATCGCTGCGCGGCAGGTTCCATAACAAAACGCCCTGCAAAGGGCAGGGCGTTCGAAGGAAAAGGGGGCGGATAGCCGATTACTTGGTGCCGATCACTTCCACTTCCACGCGACGATCCGGCTGCAGGCACTGGATAAGGGCCTTGCGCTCTTTGATCTTGTCGCACTTGTTGCCCGTAACCGGCATCTTCTCGCCTTTGCCTTCGGTGTAGATGCGGTTGGCGGGGACGCCCTTGCTGACCAGGTACTTCTTGACGGCGTCGGCGCGGCGCTCAGAGAGTTTCTGGTTGTAGGCGTCGCTACCTATGCGGTCAGCATGACCGACGGCAAGGATCACTTCAACATTGAGCCCCTTGATCTGAGCGGCAAGCTCGTCCAGTTTCTTCTTGCCATCGGGACGCAGCGTGGCCTTGTCGAAGTCAAAGAGAGTGTCAGCAGCAAGTTTGACCTTATTGGAGACGGGTTTGGGCGCTGCTTTGGCAGCCGGAGCCGCTTCTTTCTTGTCAGCGCATTTCTCTTTGGCAATGACATCGGGATCGCATGAGCAGGCGAGCGGCTTGCCATCTTTGCCTTTGACCTGCTCGGCCAGCGCCGGCGTCCAGAAACCGGTGCGCCAGCAAAGGCCCGTGCCGCTCTTGACTACTTCCCCGCGGCTGTCGATGACGTAGGGGATTACCCCTTGGGCCGGATCAACGCTTTGGGCCATCGCGCCAACCGAAAAGCCGGCAAGGAGAGCGGCAGCAACGAGATGACGATGCACTTTCATGACGTCCTTCCTTTCTTGTGGGGGTTTGCGATGCGAACCATTATAGCCAATTTTGCAGGTTTGCCAATGGGTCACGGGAAAGTGGGCACCGCTTTAGCCCATTTTTCGGCCAAAAGGGCCAAGGTAGTGTTGTTTTTCTGCAACAACAGGGTGTGTTCAAAGAAGCGGAGTTGTCCGGCCACCCAGACGTCGCAAACCGCTTCCCGGTCGGCAACCCAGACAAGATGAGCGATCGGATCGAAGAGGGGCCGGTAGGAAAAAGAGGCGCATGAGACGGTGATGAGGTCTGCTGCTTTCCCTGGCCGCAGCGAACCGATCTCCTCGTCCCAGCCTAGTGCTTTGGCGCCGCCAAGCGTAGCCATGGTTAGGAGCTCGGCAGCCGGTAGCGCCGCAGCGTCGTTGCGGGTGAGTTTGGCAAGCAGCCCTGCATGGCGCATCTCCCAGAAGAGGTCAAGGCGGTTGTTGCTGGCCGCGCCGTCGGTACCCAGCGCCGCAGTCACGCCGGTTTCAAGCCAGGCAGCAACGTCGGCGGCGCCGCTGGCGAGCTTCATATTGGAGGTGGGGCAGTGGACCAGCGCTGCACCATGCCGGCTAAGCAGGGTGAGCTCGTCGCTGGTGAGATGCACTCCGTGCGCAGCAATCAGGCGTGGGGTGGCCAGAATCCCCGTGGAAAGCAGCCGTTCAACCGGCGTGACTCCATGTCTGGCCAGTGATTCGGCCCGCTCGTTAGCCGTTTCGTTAAGGTGCAGGTGCACCGGGAGGTCGAGTTCGTTAGCTAGGGCAGCAATTCGGGTAAACGTCTCGTCGCTCACGGTATAGGGGGCGTGTGGGGCCAGCGCAAAGCCAATGAGCGGCTCGTCGCGCCACTTCTTCCAGACGGCCAGGCCGTTGGTGAGGTAGTCATCTGCCGTGGCCGCGTAGGGGGTGGGAAATTCCAGGGCTACCAGCCCGATGCGCGCCCGCAGCCCAACTTCATGAAAGGCGCGCGCGGCCGCGTCCGGGTAGAAATACATGTCCAGCGCGCAGGTGATCCCGCCTATGACCATTTCGGCAGCTGCAAGCCAGCTCCCCTCATAGACAAATTCGGGACTCATCAGCTGCTGTTCACGCGGCCAGATCGCCTCAGTGAGCCAACGCTTTAGCGGGAGATCGTCGGCACAGCCGCGCAGAAGGGTCATCGCGGCGTGGGTGTGGGCATTGACTAAGCCGGGAAGGGCGATGTGGTGGGGGCGCTCGAGCCACAGCCAGGTGGGTTCCGGGTAGGCGAGCCGGGCTACGCTCGTTGGGAGTAGCGCTTCGATACGCCCGTCGGCTACGACCACCGCGTGGTCGGAGAGGACCACCCCGGGCGGTTCGATCGGGATAACCCAGGCGGCAGCGAGCACGAATCGGTGCTCAGGGCGGATTGGCGAGAGAGCGTTAGCGGGGTTCATGGGACGGTTCCTCTGGCGGGGTGGTAAAATGGCCCAGAAGCAAATCATGAGTGTACCCTATGGAGTCGATTGCCCGCGAAACGGTCGTAGTGAGTCTTGAGGAGGAGATGCGGCGCAGTTACCTCGATTACGCGATGAGCGTGATCGTCGGACGGGCGCTGCCCGATGCCCGCGATGGGTTAAAGCCGGTGCATCGTCGCGTGCTCTACGCAATGTATGAGTTGGGCAACGACTGGAACAAACCCTACAAAAAGTCGGCGCGCATTGTCGGGGATGTGATCGGGAAGTACCATCCGCACGGCGATTCGGCAGTTTATGACACCATCGTGCGAATGGCCCAGCCGTTTAGCCTGCGCTATCCGCTCATCGACGGCCAGGGGAACTTCGGTTCGGTCGATGGCGATGCCGCTGCGGCGATGCGCTATACCGAGATCCGCATGGCGCGCATCGGCCACGAACTTCTTGCCGACATCGATAAAGAGACGGTCGATTTTGGCCCTAATTACGACAATTCAGAACGCGAACCGTTGGTCCTGCCCACACGGGTGCCCAACCTTCTGATCAACGGAGCGAGCGGCATTGCCGTGGGGATGGCCACCAATATCCCGCCGCATAACCTACGCGAGGTGGTCGAGGGGTGTTTGGCGCTTCTGGAAAACCCTGAGTGCACGGTCGATGAGCTGATGCGCTATATCCCTGCGCCCGATTTTCCTACCGCTGGCCTGATCGTCGGCCTGGAGGGGGTGCGCGAGGGGTACCGGACCGGCCGCGGCCGCGTGGTGATGCGAGCGCGCACCCACTTCGAGACCTTCGGCAAGGGGGTTGCGGAGCGGCCAGTAATCGTCATTGACGAACTTCCCTACCAGGTCAATAAGCGTGCGCTGCTTGAGCGCATCGCCGAGCTGGTCAACGACAAGCAGATCGATGGGATTAGCGAGATCCGCGACGAATCAGATAAGAGCGGAATCCGCGTGGTGATCGAGCTCAGACGCGGCGAACACCCTGAGGTGGTACTCAACCACCTCTTTAAGCTCACCCAGCTTCAGGATACCTTTGGGATGAACCTGGTGGCGCTGGTCGATGGCCAGCCGCGCACCTTGGATCTCAAGGCGCTTTTGCTGGCTTTTCTTGACCACCGGCGCGAGGTCGTGACCCGGCGTACCCTTTTTGAACTGCGCAAAGCACGGGAGCGGGGTCATATCCTGGAAGGGTTAGCCGTGGCGCTGGCCAATGTCGATGAGATGATCGCGCTGATCAAGGCTTCGCCTACGCCAGCGGCAGCCAAGGAGGCTCTCTTGTCGCGCCCTTGGCACTCGGTGCTTGTTGAAGAGATGGTGGCGCGCGCCGCGGTCGATGCCCAGTCTTACCGTCCGCAAGGGTTACCTGCCGAGTTCGGCCTCTCTGCAGATGGGTACCGGTTGAGCCCGGCGCAGGCCGATGCGATTCTGGCGCTGCGCCTGCAGCGGCTCACCGGGCTGGAACAGGAGAAGATTCTGACCGAATACCGCGAGGTGCTTGCGCAGATTGCCGACTTTATCGACATTTTGGCTCGCCCTGAACGGGTTACTGCGATCATCGCTGGTGAGTTGCGGGAAATTCAGGAGCGCTATGGCGATCCGCGCCGCAGCGAGATTGTTGGCGATGCCAATGAGATCCGTCTGGAAGACCTCATCGCCCCGCATGAGACAGTGGTGACGCTGACCCACTCAGGCTATGTGAAACGCCAGCCGCTCGACGACTACCGAGCGCAGCGCCGCGGCGGGCGCGGGAAACTTGCTGCCACGACCAAAGAGGATGACTTTGCCGAGCAGCTCTTTGTGGCCAATTCGCACGACTGGCTGCTCTGTTTCTCAAGCCGTGGTCGAGCCTATTGGCTGCGGGTCTTTGAGCTGCCTGAAGGGAACCGCACTGGGCGCGGTAAGCCGATCGTGAACTTGTTGCCGATCCACCCTGGCGAACGGATCCAAGCGGTGTTGCCGGTGCAGGACTTCTGCCAGGATGCTTTTGTCTTCTTTGCCACCGCACAAGGGGTGGTCAAAAAGACGCCGCTATCTGCCTTTGCTAACCCGCGCAAAGGGGGGATTGTCGCGCTGGGGCTCGATGACGGCGACCGGCTGGTGGGCGTGGCGATTACCGATGGCCAGGCCGAAGTGATGCTCTTTTCCGATGCCGGCAAGGCCGTCCGCTTTGCCGAAGCAGAGGTCCGCCCGATGGGGCGCGATGCCCGTGGGGTGCGCGGGATGCTGCTCGAAGGCAACCAGCGGGTGGAGGCAATGGTTGTAGTCACTCAGGCTGACCTGGCGGCGAGCGTGCTGCTGGCTACCGAGAACGGTTTCGGCAAACGGACCGCTGTTGACGAATTTACCCGTCACGCCCGGGGCGCCAAGGGGATGATCGCTATCCAGACGACCACGCGCAACGGTCGGCTGGTGGGGGCATGCCTGGTGCACCCAGGCGATGAGGTGATGCTGATGTCGCAAAACGGCGTGGTGATGCGCACCTCTGTCGATGACATCCGCGAGCTGAGCCGCGCCACCCAGGGGGTGACCCTGATGGCGCTCGATGACGGGGACCTTCTGGCCGCGGTGGTCAAGATTGCTCAGGGGCCCAATGGCGAAAAGGAAGGGGAAGGTGATGCGCGTCTATAACTTCAGTGCTGGGCCGGCCACACTGCCGTTGCCGGTTCTCGAACAGGTTCAGCAGGAGCTGCTCGACTGGCATGGGATCGGTTCGAGCTTGATCGAGGTGAGCCACAGGGGGCCACACTTTTCCGCAGTGCGCGACGAAGCTGAAGCGCGGCTGCGGCAATTGCTGGCCATTCCCGAAGAGTACGCGGTTCTTTTCCTGCAAGGGGGGGCGACGCTGCAATTTGCCCAAGTGGTGATGAACCTACTGCGCGGCGGCAGCGCCGACTATATCGTTACTGGCGCTTGGTCGCAGAAGGCCTACCGCGAGGCGTTGCGGTTGGCGCCGCTTGTTGGCGGCAAGGTGCGACTGGCCGCAAGCACTGAAGAGAGCGGTTTTACGTCGGCACCCAGTCCAGCACAGCTCGACCTTGACCCGCGGGCAAGTTACGTGCATCTCTGCACCAACGAGACAATCCACGGGGTAGAGTGGCTTGACCTTGAGCCGCTATTGGCTACTGGCGTGCCGCTGGTTGCTGATATGAGTTCGCACCTTTTGTCGCGTCCGATTGAGGTACGCCAGTTTGGCTTGATCTACGCTGGGGCCCAGAAAAATATCGGGCCGGCAGGGCTGACGATCGTGATCGTGCGCCGCGACTTGATCAACGATCCGTGGGCCGGCACCCCCTCGGTGATGCAGTATGCGCTGCAGGAGGCCAACCAGTCAATGCTCAACACCCCGCCCACCTTTGCGATCTATGTTGCTAACCTTGTCTTTGCTTGGCTGCAGGAGCAAGGGGGGCTGGCGGCGATCGAAGCGGTCAACCGGCGCAAGGCTGAAAAGCTCTACTCGGCAATCGATGCGTTGCCCCTTTACGAAAATCGCGTGGCCAAGCCATGGCGTAGCCGCATGAATGTGCCGTTCCGTCTCAAGGACGAGCGGATAAATGACCCGTTTCTTGCTGAAAGCGACGCTGCTGGACTCAAGTACCTCAAAGGGCACAAGATGGTCGGCGGGATGCGCGCTTCGATCTATAACGCGATGCCCGAAGAAGGGGTCGATGCACTTGTTGCTTTCCTGCACGACTTTGCCGCGCGGCATGGCTAAGGGGCAAAGGGGAAGCAGATGAGTCAAGGCCAATCGAGCGATACCCCAAAAGATCCGGCAGCGCGGGAACGCGCGCTTATCGCTGTCCGCCAGCGAATCGATGCCATCGATGCCGAGATCCTGCGTCTGCTTGCTGAGCGCGGTGCGTGTGCCCGGCAGATTGGTGACCTTAAGGGGGGTGGGGTGATCTACCGCCCTGAACGCGAGGCCGACGTCCTGCGCCGGCTAATGGCGGCTAACCCTGGACCGCTGCCTGGGGAGGCGATTCGGGTGATCTTTCGCGAGATCATGTCGGCGTGCTTGGCGCTCGAGCAGCCGCTCCAGGTGGGTTTCCTTGGCCCGTGGGGAACGTTTTCGGAGATGGCCGCACGCAAACACTTCGGCTCTGCCCCGCAGCTGCGGCCGATGACCACCATTGACGAAGTCTTTCGCGAAGTGGAGGCAGGCAACCTCGATTACGGCGTTGTCCCCATCGAAAATTCAGCCGAAGGAGCGGTAGGGGTTACCCACGATCTGCTGCTTCTGCACCCGCTTTTTATTTGCGGGGAGGCGTTGCTGCGGGTCCATCAGCACCTCATGGGCCATGCCCCTTCGCTGGCGACAGTGCGGCGCGTCTACTCCCACGCCCAGAGTCTTGCGCAGTGTCATGAGTGGTTAAACATTCATCTCCCCGATGCAGCACGCATTCCAGTGGCCAGCAACGCCGAAGCGGCGCGCCTAGCGAGCGACGACCCCGATAGTGCGGCAATTGCTGGCCAGGCAGCGGCCGAGCGCTACGGTTTGCCGATCCTGGCTCACAACATCGAGGATGATCCCAACAATACCACCCGATTTCTGATCATCGCTCGCCACGATGCCGGTCCGTCCGGACGGGACAAGACCTCGATTGTCTGTTCGGCGCCCAACCGGCCTGGCGCGATGCATCGGCTGTTGGAGCCGCTTGCCCGGCATGGGGTGTCGATGACCAAACTGCAATCGCGACCTGCAAAGAGCGGCTTGTGGGAGTATGTCTTTTTTATCGATATCGAAGGCCACCAACAGGAGCCAGCAGTGGCAGCGGCGCTTAGCGAACTGCAGGAACGGGCAGCTTTTGTCAAGCGTCTGGGTTCCTACCCGGTGGCGGTGGGCTAAACCTGCCTTTACAAGGTGTAACCATGAACGACCACCCAGTTTTGCCGCATATTCCAGAAGCGATTCGGGCGCTTGCCCCTTACCAGCCCGGAAAGCCAATCGAAACGCTGGCCCGCGAGCGGGGCCTTGACCCGGCATCGATCATCAAACTGGCTTCAAACGAGAATCCGCTGGGGATGAGTCCCAAAGCGATGGCCGCAATCGGAGCTACCCTGGCCGACGGAGCACGTTACCCAGACGGTAATGGTTTTGTCCTTAAACGGGCGATCGCTGCCCGTTTCGGTCTGGTGCCGGAACAGATCGCACTGGGGAACGGTTCAAACGATCTACTCGAACTGGTGGCGCGGCTGGTGTTGCGCCCTGGCACAAGCTCTGTCTTCTCCCAGTACGCCTTTGCCGTCTATCCGCTGGTCACCCAAGCGCTGGGGGCACGCGCGATCGTCGTGCCGGCGCGCCACTACGGCCACGACATCGACGCGATGGCCGCGGCCATCGCCCCGGATACCCGCATCGTCTTTATCGCAAACCCCAACAACCCCACTGGCACCTTCGTTCCTGGTGCCGAGATTGCTGCTTTTCTGGCCAAGGTGCCGCGCGACGTGCTCGTTGTGCTGGATGAAGCCTACACCGAATATCTCGATGAGGGGGATCGCTACGACAGCTTTGCTTGGCTTGCTCACTATCCAAACCTGGTTATCACTCGGACCTTCTCCAAGGTCTATGGGCTAGCGAGTCTGCGGGTTGGTTACGGCGTGGCCCACCCGCAGGTGATTGACGCCATCAACCGCATCCGCCAGCCCTTCAACGTCAATAGCTTTGCCCTGGCTGCGGCTACTGCGGCGCTCACTGACGAGCAGTTTCTGGCCGAGAGTGTGGCAGTGAACCGAGCGGGACTTGCTCAGCTTGCCGCCGGTTTTGCTCGGCTGGGGCTAGAGACGATTCCATCGAAAGGGAACTTTCTCGCCGTGCGGGTGGGTGCGGCGGCACAGGTCTATGAGGCACTGCTGGATCGCGGGGTGATCGTTCGCCCGATCGCCGGCTATGGGATGGCCGAATGGTTGCGCGTCTCAGTCGGTTTGCCCAAAGAGAACGAGCGGCTGCTTAAAGCGCTTGCTGAGATCCTTGGGAGCGGTCGATGAGCGCAGCCGAAACCAAGCCGCCGCGGATCGCACGCCTGACCGTTGTCGGGGTTGGGTTGATCGGGGGCTCTTTTGCGCTGGCGCTTCGCCGCGCGGGGTTGGTCGATGAGGTGGTCGGGTTAGGCCGTCGGCAGAAGACGCTCGAGCGCGCCCTCGCCCTTGGCCTGATCGACCGCGGCGAAACCGACCCGGCCGTTGCAGTAGCGGGCAGCGACCTCGTCTTTCTGGCCATGCCGGTGGGACAGACGCGCACGGTTGTGCAGGCGATCGCCCCGCACCTTGGGCCAGAGACCGTCGTGACCGACGCCGGAAGCACCAAACAAAACGTTGTTGAATCGTTTTATCTCGATCTTGCTCCTCATCTTGCCCGTGCGGTTCCCGGCCATCCGATCGCCGGCAAAGAGACGAGCGGCCCCGAGGCGGCAGACCCTGCCCTCTTTGTTCGCCGCAAGGTGGTATTAACCCCACTTCCTGAAAACGACCCCGAAGCGGTCTCCCGAGTCAGCCAGTGGTGGCAAGCATGCGGTGCCGAAGTACGCCACATGAGCCCGCAGACCCACGACCGCGTCTTTGCCGCGGTGAGCCATCTGCCCCACCTCCTCTCTTTTACGCTCGTCCATGAGCTGGCTGCCCGTGCCAACGCCGAAACGCTCTTTGATTACGCAGCCGGCGGGTTTCGCGACTTTACCCGGATTGCCGGTTCGCATCCCGAAATGTGGCGCGATATCTGCCTAGCCAACCGCCAGGCCATTCTTGCCGAACTCGACGAATATCTGGCCAACCTCGCTTGGGTGCGGGCGTTGCTCATGGCCGAAAATGGCCAGGGGCTGGAAGCGCTCTTTGCCGCGGCCAGCGCAGCACGCAATCGCTGGGGCGCGACCCATCGGCCAAGTAACGGGGAGGGTCCGGAATGAACGCTGGGAATCGAGCGGTTGTACCCAGCCTTAGCGCGTCTGGAGAGGAAGCGCTACCCTTTCTCGATCTACCGCCGGCGCTTCGGGCGCGGGCAGAAGTGCGCCTTCCTGGCAGCAAAAGCATCTCCAACCGCGTGCTCCTACTGGCGGCGCTTGCCCACGGAACCACCCGCCTGTACGATCTACTCGAGGCCGACGATACCGCCCGGATGCGTGAGGCATTGGCTGCGCTTGGCGTCTCGTTGCGGCCACAGCCCGACGGGGCGCTGGAGGTGGTCGGGTGTGCAGGGGCTTTCCCCGTGCAAAGCGCCGATCTCTTTCTGGGCAATGCGGGCACTGCCTTTCGCCCCCTTACTGCCGCGCTTGCCGTGATGGGCGGGAACTACCAGCTCCGTGGGGTGGCGCGAATGCACGAGCGGCCAATCGGCGATCTGGTCGAAGCGCTGCGCAGCTGGGGCGCGGTGATCGACTACCTGGGGGAACCAGGCTACCCACCGCTTGCCATCTCCCCGCGCCCGCCGCTTGCTGGTGCCGCCCACACCCGGGTGCGCGGTGCCGTCTCCAGCCAGTTTCTGACGGCGCTGCTGATTGCCGCGCCACTCCTTGGTACCGAGGCGGTGATCGAGGTCGAAGGGGAACTGATTTCCAAACCATACGTGTCCATGACCCTGGCACTGATGGCCCACTTCGGCGTCACGGTGCACCAAGAGGGGTGGCACCGTTTCACCGTACCGGCAGGTAGCAGCTACCGCACTCCGGGCGTCTGGTATGTTGAAGGGGATGCCTCGTCGGCCTCCTACTTTCTCGCCTTGGGTGCCCTTGGCGGTGGGCCAGTGCGGGTCATCGGGGTGGGCGAATCGAGCGTACAGGGCGATGTTGCCTTTGCCGACGTGCTCGCCCAGATGGGGGCAGAGGTACGCAAAGGGCCCAACTGGATCGAGGCGGCTGCCCCAGCTGGGCTCGATCCAAGCCAGCCGGTGGTGGGAAAGCTCCGTGCGCTGACATTTGATGCCACCGCTATTCCCGATGCTGCGATGACGCTTGCCGCACTCGCCCTCTTTGCCGATGGGACAACCCATCTGACCGGGATCGGCAGCTGGCGGGTCAAAGAGACAGACCGGATCGCCGCGATGGCCGCGGAGCTGACCAAGGTGGGTGCCACCGTGCAAAGTGGCCCCGACTGGCTGACCATTACCCCGCCCTGCCGCTGGCAGGCAGCGACGATTGCCACCTATGACGACCACCGCATGGCGATGGCCCTGTCGCTGGCTGCCTTTGGCGACATCTACGTGCGCATCCTCGATCCGGCCTGCGTCAACAAAACTTTCCCGACCTATTGGCGCGAATATGCCCGCGTGGTTACCCCTGTGCCGGTGGTGACGATCGACGGGCCGAGCGCCTCGGGTAAAGGGACAGTGGCAGCGCGCGTCGCGGCCGCACTTGGCTGGCACTACCTCGATAGTGGTGCCATTTATCGCGCGCTCGCCTGGGCCGCCCTTGACCATGGGGTTCCCCTAGACGATCCGGCGGCGCTCGTCGCGCTGCTTACTGCCACCCCGATCGCCTTTGGCGATGGGTCGGTTGTTGTCGGCGGGAGAGAGGTCGGCCAGGCGATCCGCAGCGAGGCGGTTTCGGCAGCCGCCTCGCGCATCGCCCTCTACCCCGAGGTGCGGGCAGCGCTTATTGCACACCAGCGCGCCTGGCGCCGTCGGCCGGGGTTGGTGGCCGATGGCCGCGATATGGGCACTGTCCTCTTTCCCGATGCGCTGGTTAAAGTCTTTCTGACTGCTTCGCCGGAGGTGCGGGCAGAGCGGCGGTACAAACAGTTGATCGAACAAGGATACCATGCTAATATCGATCAATTGCGTCGGGAAATTGCGGCACGCGACGAGCAGGATCGCTCGCGGGCCGCTGCTCCGTTGCAACAGGCACCCGATGCCCGGCTTCTCGATACCAGTGATCTGTCAATCGATGAGGCAGTTGCGAAGGTGCTGAAGTGGGTGCACGCAGCTTGGGTTGACCCGGCTGCGGGCGTGGATTGACCAATCACCATTTGCTTTTGGAAATTCAACAACATGGATTCTGTTACTGCTGTTGCCGAACCATCGACCCAAGAGAGCTTTGCGGCGCTTTTTGAAGAGAGTCTGCTTACCGAGATCCGTCCCGGCCAAGTGATTACCGCTGAAGTGGTGGCCATCGACGATAACTTCGTGGTTGTCAACGCGGGACTTAAGTCAGAGAGCTATATTCCCAAAGAGGAGTTCCTTGACGCCAACGGCGAACTCGAGGTCAAGGTCGGAGACTTCGTCAAGGTGGCCATCGAAGCGCTGGAAGATGGCTACGGCGAGACGAAGCTCTCGCGCAAACGCGCCAAGATGCTGGAAGCCTGGGACGAGATCGAGCGCATCTTCGAAGAGGGGCGTACTGTTACGGGTCGCGTCACCGGTCGCGTCAAAGGCGGCCTGACGGTGAGTGTGCTGGGATTGCGCGCGTTTCTTCCTGGCTCGCTGGTCGATATCCGTCCGGTGCGCGATACCGCCCCGTATGAGGGGCAAACCCTCGAATTTAAGGTCATCAAGGTCGATCGCAAGCGCAACAACATCGTCGTCTCGCGCCGCGCTGTGCTCGAAGAGCAGATGGGTAGCGACCGCGAGAAAATGCTCGAGGCGCTCACGGAAGGGTCGGTGGTCAAGGGGCTGGTCAAGAACATTACCGATTACGGCGCTTTTGTCGATTTGGGCGGCATCGATGGGCTGCTGCACATCACCGACCTGGCTTGGCGGCGGGTGCGTCACCCCTCGGAAGTGATCGCGGTGGGCGAAGAGGTTACCGTCAAGGTGCTGAAGTTCGACCGCGACAAGATGCGCGTCTCGCTTGGCATGAAGCAGCTGGGCGAAGATCCATGGGTTGGAATTGCCCGTCGTTATCCAGCGGGAACTCGCCTCTTTGGCAAGGTGACCAACCTGACTGACTACGGCGCTTTCGTTGAGATCGAGCCGGGGATCGAAGGGCTGGTGCACGTCTCCGAGATGGATTGGACCAACAAGAACATCCACCCGTCCAAAGTTGTCCAGGTGGGTGACGAAGTAGAAGTGATGGTGCTCGAAATCGATGAAGAGCGCCGCCGCATCTCGCTGGGGATCAAGCAGTGTCGGCCCAACCCCTGGGAGGAGTTTGCCCACAACCATCAGAAGGGCGACAAAGTGCGCGGTCAGATCAAGTCGATCACCGACTTTGGCGTCTTTGTTGGCCTAGAGGGGGGCATCGACGGGCTGGTGCATCTTTCCGACCTCTCGTGGTCTGAGCCAGGCGAAGTGGCCGTGCGCCGGTACAGAAAGGGAGATGAGGTCGAAGCGGTGGTGCTGGCCATTGATGTGGAACGCGAGCGGATCTCGCTGGGCATCAAACAGCTAGAAGGCGATCCCTTTACCAACTACATCGCTGTTCATCCCAAAGGGGGCGTGGTCAAGGGTAAGGTGAAGTCGGTCGACCCCAAAGGGGCGGTGATCCAGCTTGACGATGAGGTTGAAGGGTACCTGCGCGCCTCCGAGTTTGCGATTCACCGCGTCGATGACCTAACCCAGGAGCTCAAAGAGGGGGATGAGGTCGAAGCGCTGATCACTGCAATCGATCGCAAGAACCGTTCGATCCAGCTCTCGGTCAAGGCCAAGGAGCAGGCCGAGCAGAACGAAGCGATGAATCGGCTCACCGCCGAATCCTCCTCGGCTCCGGCAACGCTAGGGGATCTCATCAAGGCCAAGCTCAACGAGCAGAAGCGCTAACGGGCGACGATGACGCGCTCTGAGCTAATCGCCGCGCTAGCCGCCGCTTACCCGCAGCTGAGCAAAGAGCAGGTCGATGCGGCGGTGCGCACGATCCTATCGACCATGGCCGAGACCCTTGCTGGCGGCGGCCGGATCGAGGTCCGTGGGTTTGGAAGCTTTGCTGTGCACCTGCGGCCGGAACGGATTGCGCGCAACCCCAAGACAGGGGAGCGCGTTGCTGTGCCCCCCAAGTGGGTACCGCACTTCAAGGCCGGTAAACAGTTGCGCGAGCGGGTCGACCGCGGCGTCTCTGCTGAGGAGTGAGCGATGAAGCGCCTCATCACCCTTCTTCTCTTCCTCGTTGCCTTTGTAGTAGTCGGCGCTTTGGCGTTTCGCAACGGTCATGCCGTTCCCTTTGATGGTCTCATCTGGCACGGGGAGGTGGCGCTCATCTGGCTTCTGATCGCTGCCTTTGCGTTGGGGATGGCGGTGGCGCTGCTTCTTATCTCCCCCATCCTCGTTACCCAGCGCTGGCGCCTCTGGCGTGCGCGCCGAGAAGCAGCGCGGCTGCAGCAAACCCAGCTTGTCACCGACGTCTCGTAAACTGCTCCGATGAGCGAATGGCCATGGTGGATCGCGCTCCTTGTGGGCGCGCTTTTTTTTGCCCTCGGGTGGGTGGCGGCGCGCATCGACTTGCGGGCGGTGACCCGCGCGGCCGGACAGCTGCCGCGCGCCTACCTGACTGGGGTCAACCATCTCCTACATGGCCGCCGCGACCAAGCGCTCGAAGCGCTCCTTACTGCTGCCGAGATCCATCCTGGCCCGGTGGCGCTGCAGCTTGCCCTGGCAGCACTCATGCGCGACCAGGGCGATTTCGAACGGTCGATCGCTATTCACCGGGCGCTCTCTGAGCGGCAGGAGCTCACCAACGAAGAGCGGCTGGAGGTGGCCTGCGAACTGGCGCTTGACTACCACCGCGCCGGTTTTCTCGACCGGGCTGAGGCCGCCTACCGTGCGCTGCTCGGCACCCCACGCGATGGGTGGGCGCGTGCTGCGCTCCTAGCAATCTACCAGACCGAGCGCGACTGGCGCCAGTGCCTCGAGCTGATCGCCGCTGCCCCAGAGGCGCTCCCAAACGCCCGGCAGCTCTTGATGCATCTGCACTGCGAACTGGCCACTGAGGCGCTTGCCCAGGAGCGGTGGGCAGAGGTGGCCGACCATTGGCAGGCAGCGGTAGATGCTGGCGGAAACCAGGCGCTGCGCCCGCTCCTACTAGCCGGGGAGTGGCGGCTGGCGCAGAACGACTCGGCAGCAGCGCTTGCCATGTGGGCGCGGATCGAACAGCTCCAGCCAGAGGGGTTGGCGTTGGCCATCGACCGGTGGTTGGCCTGGTTACCGCCAGAAGAGGCCGGTTCGGCCCTGCCGACCCTGCGTCGGTGGATGCGCCGCTACCCGCAGATCGACGCCTGGGCCCGCTACGTCGACTGCGAGCTGCAGCATGGATCGATTACCGAAGCCTACCGGCGGCTGCAGGTGGCGATGCGCAGCCACCCCAACCTGATGGTGCTGGATGAATACCTACGCCTGGCGGCATGGCTTGCTCCGCTCCCCTGGCGTGGCGAGATCGACCGGGTGCGCGAGCTGGTGCATGGGTACGTTGAACGGCTGGCGCGTTATCATTGCACCAGTTGCGGATTCCGGGCGCAGCGGTACCACTGGCGCTGCCCAGCGTGCGGCGAATGGGGCACCTTCCCCCCCACCCGCACCGTTGCACTCGACCGCCAGCAACCGTAACCCCACCCCAGAGGACGATCGATGGACAAGACCTTTCCTACCCTGGACGACTACGTGGGCAACACCCCCCTTGTCCGACTGCAGCGCATCACTGCCGGGCACAACAATACCTTGCTGGCTAAGCTTGAAGGGAACAACCCTGCTGGTTCGGTCAAAGATCGGCCAGCGCTGTCGATGATCCGCCAGGCTGAAGCGCGCGGCCAGATCAAACCGGGCGACACCCTGATCGAAGCCACCAGCGGCAACACCGGTATCGCGCTTGCGATGGCGGCGGCGATTCGCGGCTATCGGATGATCTTAGTGATGCCGGAGAACCAAAGTATCGAGCGGCGCCAGACGATGCGCGCCTTTGGCGCTGAGCTGGTCCTTACTCCCAAGGATGGCGGGATGGAACTTGCCCGCGATGTAGCTGAAGCGCTGGAGCGGGAAGGGAAGGGGATCATCCTCAACCAGTTTGCCAACCCCGATAACCCGCTTGCCCACTACACCGGTACTGGCCCGGAGCTGTGGCAGCAGACACACGGCCGCATTACCCACTTCGTCTCAAGCATGGGCACCACCGGAACAATCATGGGGGTCTCCCGCTACCTCAAGGAGCAAAACCCAGCGATTCAGATCATTGGTTGCCAGCCTGAGGAGGGATCGCAGATTCCCGGCATCCGCAAGTGGCCCCCCGAATACTTGCCCAAAATCTATGACCCGAGCCGCGTCGACCGCCTGGAGTATGTTAGCCAGGCTGAAGCCGAAGCGATGGCCCGGCGCCTGGCCCGCGAAGAGGGGATCTTTGCCGGTATCTCCTCAGGCGGCGCTTTGGCGGTGGCGCTGCGCATTGCCGCAGAGGTACAGAATGCGGTGATCGCCTTCATCGTCTGTGATCGCGGCGACCGTTATCTCTCTACGGGTGTCTTTCCGGCCTAAAGGAGCAGCGGTCAAGCATACCTGCCAACTTCTCAGGTGCACTTGCACGCCGCTTGCAGCGATCGCGAGGATGCTGGCTGCGATGACCTTGCTCAGTTTCGGAGTACAGGGAGAGAAACCAAGGCCATAGCGTGACGAGCTCGCGGGTGGGCAGGTAAGCGGGCGATTTGCCCAAGGGCTCGCTCGGAAATTGGCGCAGCTCGATCTGCGATTTGGCGTTGGTGGCAAAGGCGCCAGCCATGTTGTGGGCGTCTTACTGCAGGGTTAGTCGCCATTTTTCAAAAGCGACTCGTTTGAGTTGGGTGGACTTTAAGTGCATTTCAGCGCCAGTATAGCGCCACTTCAGCCGCCCATCACCCCGGCGGCGACGTGCCCGGCTGGCACGTGCTCGGCGGCGCTGTGCACGTGGCGCGTTTGGTCGTCGAAGAAAAAATCGGGCTCGAACTCGCGCAAAAACTCGCCTTTGGGCAGCCCGCCCAGAAACATCGCCTCGTCCACCTCGATGCGCCAGTCCATGAGCGTGCGAATGGCGCGCTCGTGCGCCGGGGCGCTGCGCGCGGTGACCAGCGCGGTGCGGATGCGCATGGCGTCCGTGCCCTCCTGCTGCAGCCGGTGCAGCGCCTGCAGCAGCGGCTTGAACGGCCCACCGGGTAGCGGCTGCGTGGCCTTGGCGGTCTCGTGCGCCTGAAACGCATCCAGCCCCTCGGCCTGAAAGACGCGCTCGGCCTCGTCCGAAAACAGCACCGCGTCGCCGTCGAAGGCGATGCGCACCTCGTGCGGGTGTGCGTCCGACGCGCGCTGCGCGTGCGGGTACACCTGCGCCGCCGGAAAGCCCGCCTCCAGCGCGGCGCGCACGTCGTCCAGATTGGCCGACAAAAACAGGTTGGCGCGCAGCGGCCGCAGATAGCGCCACGGCGGCGCGCCGCGTGTGAACACGCCGCGCTGGATGGGCAGCCCATAGTGCGCCGCGGAGCGAAACACGCGCATGCCAGATACGGGGTCGTTGCGCGACAGAATCACCACCTCCACCCGCTGCGCGCGCGCGTCGTTGAAGCGCAGCAGCTTTTGCACCAGCGAAAACGCGACGCCGGGCGCAGCTGGCTGCTCCAGCCGCTGAAGTTGCAATTGCATGTAGGCACGGTCGTCGCCCTCCTCGAAGACGCGGTTTTCTGCCTCGAAGTCGAACAGCGCGCGCGAGGAGATGGCGACGGTGAGTGAGGGCGTATCGGTGCCGCTCATGGAGCTGAAGGGATGTCGGATATCCTCAATGGTAGCCGATAGAGGTCGTCGTCCCATGCGATCATCCCTTGGCTCCACAGTCGTGGCGGCAGCGGCCCGCCACAGAAAGGCAAGCATTGGTCGGGGCGCTGCTCCAGCGTCGGGGTCATGACCCACAAATGGTGGAGAACGACGGCGCCACTACACAGCAAAACCAGCCGCAGGGTCACTACCGAGCGCCTAGAAACCGCGCCAGATGAGGGGAGTAAGTTAGGCCAGGGTTGGGTGTTGGATACGGTCATCCCAAGGGCCAGTCCTGCCAAGACCACAATCACCGTCTGCGGATAAGGCATGACCAAGTTACCATCGACCAAGGATTGCGCTGCGCTGCCCCACAGCCCCATGCAGACGCCCCAATAGAGCGTGCGTTGTGTTTCAGGCCAGGCAGCATAAGCGTGGCCTTGGGGTACGCGCCAGAGCAGATGGAGCAGCCAGCCTCCCAATAGCAGCACCCAAGCCAACGTTGCGATCACGCCCCATTCGGCGAGCCACTGCAGCACGATATTATGCGGGTGCGCGTTGGGCAGAGTGGGAATGTTGGCCAGGTGCATGGGGCCGATTCCTAGCCATGGCGTGTGCCACCACTCTTGTGCAGCGACCTGCCAAAGCATCCAACGACCAGAGCTGTCAAGCGTCAGGCGATCGGTGATGGGCTGCACCACCTCCACCGCCAGCAAGCGCGGTATCACACCGTGAGTCAATAGGTAGATGACGAGCCCCCCTGCCCAGGCGGCCATAAACCGTCGCGCCCACTGTCGCGCCACAGGAAATGGGAGCAGCGCTGCCGTGACGGCGCACACCGCCGCGGCCAACCAGGTGCCGCGCGTGCCGGACAGCCAGCCCGTCCAACACCACAGCACCGCCAAGGCGGCCAGAGTGCGGCGCCATCGGGGGGTGCTTTGCAACATCCAGCCGGCAACCAGCGGCGGGGCGATCGCGGTGACGACCTGGCCGAAAAAGCGGATGTTTGCGAAACCGCTCAGCAGCAGCCACGGGTCGAGTGGCATGCGATGCACATAGGCGGCGAGCAGCGCTGCGAGCGTTTGTGTCGTCAGTAGCGCGGCCACGGCACCCAGCGTAACGGTAAAGGCGTAACCCGTCACCGGATGCTGTACGTAGGCCCAGGCGATCAGCAGCGCTGACTGGATCAGACCGAGCGTAAGCGCGACTTCCATGACTGCCCAGCCAGGCTTGGCGGCGAATGCACTCGCGAGCAGCCCCGCGCCGAGCGCAACGACCAGTATCAAAAATGCCCCTGGGCGGCGCAACAGCGGCTGCCACGCCAAAGGACGCCATGCCGCATAGATGAAGGCTCCTGCAAGCAGAAGCAATTGGAACCAACGCTGCTGGTCGTGCCATTCGATGCCGACGGGCATCCACAGCAGTGGCGTGGCGAGCAAGTCAGCCGACCGTGCGGCCAGCGAAACCGAACGCATGTAAAAAATGGGCCGCGCAAGCGGCCCACCATGAATGAAAGGTTCGTCATTATGGCGTCGAATCTGATGGCATCAAGTGCGGCACTGCGCCGGGCGATATTTCGCTGCGAGCGTACCACCCGTGCAGCTCCAGCTTACGCTGCCGCCAGCGGGAACGGTGCCTGCTACCAGCGGGTTACCGCCAGACGTCGGCTCCATGATGATGGTGCCATTGCCGGCGGCTGCGGTGTAGGTGATGGTGATGGTCCCGTTGGTGCCGTTGCACGCCACGGAAGCCACAGCAGCGGTCGTTGTCGGGGGGGTAAAGCCTGAACACAGGTCGGCGCTGGCGTTGGCCGCATTCTCGGAAACCGTGGTCTTGGCGCTGGCCGCCAAGCTTAAACCCTCGGTAACCTTGGCGCGCACGGTGTAGTCCTGATACGCCGGAATAGCAATCGCCGCCAAAATACCGATGATCGCCACGACGATCATCAGTTCGATCAAGGTAAAGCCTTGTTGAACGCGTTTCATGATTAACTCCTTTTCAGGTTGACAGTAACGAACCACATGGTCGTGACCACTTTGGGTCACGACAGTTACTTAGCAATTCCTGTGCCAGCTCATTGGGGACAGATGGCATTGGAAAAATTAAATGGAAATCAACGCTCTACAGAGGACACGCCGCGTTCATGATCCGTGGTGGAGAAGGGGTTTTGTTAACAATGTTAACAAGCATTGTTAACACGCCTGGCGGGTACGGAACCTTTTGCTCCTTTTTGCGGTAGAATAGATCGGTTTGACTGTCATTGGCACGCGAGCGACGTTTAAGGAACGACGATGGTTGATGAGGCAATGGACGGGCTCTACCGCCCAGAGAGCGAACGGGACGCCTGCGGGGTGGGGTTTGTTGCCCACATTCGCGGTGAGAAGCGCCACGAGTTTATCCTCCAAGGGTTGGAGATCCTAAAAAACCTTGACCACCGCGGTGCGGTGGGTGCCGACCCACTGCAGGGGGATGGGGCGGGGATCCTGATCCAGATTCCCGATCTGCTCTACCGCGAAGCAATGGCCGAGCAGGGTGTGATGCTGCCTGCCGCAGGCGAATATGGGGTGGGGATGATCTTCCTACCCAAAGAGCCGGCGGCGCGCCGGGCGTGTGAAGAGGCGCTGGAGCGCGCGGTGTTGGCCGAAGGGCAGGTGGTCTTGGGTTGGCGCGACGTGCCGGTGAACCGTGAGATGGAGATGTCCCCGGCGGTAAAGGCCAAGGAGCCGGTGATCCGTCAGCTCTTTATCGGGCGGGGTCCAGGGGTAATGGTTACCGATGCGCTGGAGCGCAAACTATACGTGATCCGGCGCCGCGCAGCCAACGCGATCCAGGCGCTGCGGCTGGAGCACGCCCGAGAGTTTTACGTGCCGTCGATGTCGGCGCGCACCGTCGTCTACAAGGGGCAGCTCCTTGCTCACCAGGTGGGCGAATATTACCGTGACCTCCTTGACCCGCGCTGTACTTCGGCGCTGGCGCTTGTGCATCAGCGTTTCTCAACCAATACTTTCCCCGAATGGCGGCTGGCGCATCCTTTCCGGATGATTGCCCACAACGGCGAGATCAACACGCTGCGCGGCAACTACAACTGGATGCGAGCGCGCGAGCGCGGTGTCTCCTCGACGCTTCTTGGGCAGGACCTGGAAAAACTCTGGCCGATCATCTACCCGGGGCAATCCGATTCGGCTTCGTTTGATAATGCCCTAGAGTTCCTGGTGATGGCCGGTTATTCGCTCGCGCACGCGATGATGATGATGATCCCTGAAGCGTGGGAGGCGCACACCGGCATGGAGCCGCGCCGCCGCGCTTTTTACGAATACCACGCGGCGATGATGGAGCCTTGGGATGGGCCGGCAGCGGTGGCCTTCACCGATGGGCGGCAGATCGGCGCAACGCTCGATCGCAACGGGTTGCGGCCGGCGCGTTTCCTCATCACCGATGATGATGTGGTGGTGATGGCCTCCGAGGCGGGGGTGCTTCCTATCCCTGAGGAGCGGATTCGCCGCAAATGGCGGTTGCAGCCGGGGCGGATGTTTCTGATCGATATGGCTCAGGGGCGGATCATCGAGGATGAGGAGCTTAAAACAACGCTGGCCAACGCCAAACCCTATCGTGAGTGGCTGCAACGGATCAACATCCACATCGATTCGCTGCCAGCCCCGTCTGCGGCCGAGATTGAAGCGGGGCTAAGCGAGCAGCCGATCCTTGATCTGCAGCAAGCCTTTGGCTACACGCAGGAGGACATCAAGTTCATCTTCGAGCCGATGGCCAAAACGGGCGAAGAGGCGGTGGGGTCGATGGGCAACGATGCGCCGCTTGAGGTACTCTCCACCCGACCCAAGCCCCTCTACCACTACTTCCGCCAGCTCTTTGCCCAGGTGACCAACCCGCCGATCGATCCGATCCGCGAGCAGCTGGTGATGTCGCTCGTCTCGTTTATCGGGCCAAAACCCAACCTTCTGGAACTCAATGAGATCAACCCGCCATACCGGTTGGAGGTACCCCAGCCGGTGCTCGACTTTGCCGCGATGGCCAGGGTGCGCCAGATCGCCCGGTACACCGACGGGCGGTTCCGCAGCTTTGAGCTTGATCTCACCTACCCGGTGGCCTGGGGTAAGGAGTCGGTTGAAGCGTTTCTGGCTTCGCTGCAGGCGCAGGCTGAGGATGCGGTGCTGGCCGGGTATAACATCCTGATCCTTTCTGACCGGCGCGTCGACCGCGAACGGGTGGCTGTGCCAGCGCTCCTTGGGCTCTCGGCCGTTCATCAGCATCTGGTCAACAAAGGACTGCGTACCCGCACCGGGCTTGTGGTCGAGACCGGCTCGGCGCGCGAAGTGCACCACTTTGCCGTACTGGCCGGTTACGGGGCCGAGGCAGTCCACCCCTATCTGGCCTTGATGACGCTCCGTGAGCTGGCAAACGGCGATGAGGCGCAGGCAGCCAAGTATATTGAGCACTTCATCAAGGCGGTGGGTAAGGGCTTGATGAAGGTGATGTCCAAGATGGGGATCTCTACCTACATGTCCTACACCGGGGCGCAGATCTTCGAGGCGGTGGGGATCCAGAAGGCGGTGTGCGACAAGTACTTCACCGGTACGGCTAGCCAGGTGGAGGGGATGGATCTCTTCACCATCATGGAAGAGGCGATCCGCATGCACCAGGCCGCCTACGGGGGCGATCTGACGCTTGCTAAGATGCTCGATGTCGGCGGCGAATATGCCTGGCGCAGCCGCGGCGAGGAGCATATGTGGACGCCCGAAGCGATCGCCAAGATGCAACATGCGGTGCGTACCGGTCGGTTCGAAACTTATGCCGAATATGCGCGGATCATCAACGACCAGAGTAAGCGTCTGATGACGCTGCGCGGCCTCTTTGAGTTTAAGCGGGCGGCCCAACCGGTGCCGCTTGACGAGGTGGAACCAGCCAGCGAGATCGTCAAGCGCTTCACCACGGGAGCGATGTCGCTTGGGTCGATTTCAACGGAAGCGCATACCACGCTGGCGATTGCCATGAACCGCATCGGCGGAAAGTCCAATACCGGCGAAGGCGGGGAAGATCCGGCGCGCTTTGCCCCGATCACCCGTGAAACAACGCTTTCTGAAGTGCTCGGCCGCGACCGGGTGGTGCGCGACCTGCCGCTCAAACCGGGTGACAGCTTGCGCTCGGCGATTAAGCAGGTCGCCTCCGGCCGCTTTGGCGTTACCACTGAATATCTGGTCAATGCCGACCAGATCCAGATCAAGATGGCCCAAGGGGCCAAGCCGGGCGAGGGCGGCCAGCTCCCCGGCCACAAGGTGAGCGAATATATTGGCTTTCTGCGCCATTCGGTACCGGGGGTGGGGCTGATCTCGCCGCCGCCGCACCACGATATCTATTCGATCGAAGACCTGGCTCAGCTCATCCACGACCTGAAAAACGTCAATCCGCAGGCGTCGATTTCGGTGAAACTCGTCTCCGAGGTCGGGGTGGGGACGGTGGCTGCTGGGGTGGCCAAAGCCAAGGCCGACCACATCGTGATCGCTGGCCACGATGGCGGCACGGGCGCATCCCCTATCTCGTCGATCAAGCACGCCGGGACGCCGTGGGAGCTTGGGCTGGCTGAGACGCAGCAGACGCTGGTGCGCAACGGCTTGCGGGGACGGGTGCGTCTGCAGGTCGACGGCCAGATGAAGACCGGGCGCGACGTGGTAATCGGGGCGCTGCTTGGGGCCGACGAGTTCGGGTTCGCCACTGCGCCGCTCGTTGCCGAGGGGTGTATCATGATGCGCAAGTGCCACCTCAACACCTGCCCGGTGGGAGTGGCTACGCAGGACCCTGAGCTGCGCCGCCGTTTCGTGGGGCAACCCGAGCACGTCGTCAACTACTTCTTCTTCGTGGCCGAAGAGGTGCGCCAATTGATGAGCGAGCTTGGGGTGCGCCGCTTTGATGACCTGATCGGTCGGGCGCACGAGTTCATCACGGTCCGCCCGGTGCCCGACCATTGGAAGGCCAAGGGGCTCGACTTCTCCCGGGTGCTCGCCCAACCCAAGGGGGCAGGAGCGAGCGCTCGTTTCCATTGCGAGCAGCAGGATCATGGGTTGGAGAAGGCGCTCGACCATCAGCTCATCGCCGCGGCACAGCCGGCGCTCACCCGTGGCGAAGCGGTGCGCGTGCACGTTCCTGTGCGCAATGTGAACCGCACCGTCGGGGCGATGCTCTCGGGCGAGGTGGCCCGGCGTTTCGGCCACAGAGGGTTGCCCAACGACACAATCCATGTCACCTTTACCGGCACGGCTGGGCAGAGTTTTGCAGCGTTTCTGGCCCGGGGCGTCACCTTCGACCTCATTGGCGAAGCCAACGACTACGTGGGCAAAGGGCTCTCCGGCGGGCGGGTGATCGTCCGTCCTTCGCCCGAATTCCGCGGCGAACCGACGGCGAACATTATCGCTGGCAATACGGTGCTCTTCGGCGCGATCGAGGGGGAGGCCTACTTCTGCGGTGTCGTGGGCGAGCGCTTTGCGGTGCGTAACTCCGGCGCAGTGGCGGTGGTCGAGGGGGTGGGCGACCACGGCTGCGAATATATGACGGGCGGAACCGTAGTGGTACTTGGGCGCACCGGGCGCAACTTTGCCGCCGGGATGTCGGGGGGGATCGCCTACGTGCTCGATGAGGATGGGACCTTCCCTAATCGCTGCAATATGGCGATGGTGGCGCTTGAACCGCTGCCAGATGAGATCGCTGCGCGCGCTGAGTGCGATTGTGGTCCTGAGCTCGAAGCGCATGGGTTTGTGGCCATCGACCACCTGACGATGGGCGATGAGTTGATTCTCAAAGGGCTGATCGAGCGGCATGCCCGCTTTACCGGCAGCCGGCGGGCCAAGGAGATCCTGGCCCACTGGACTCATTGGCGGGGCCGCTTCGTTAAGGTCTTTCCGCACGAATATCGGCGGGCATTGGGCGAAATGGCGGCGGCCCGCGCGGCGCAAACGGTGTAGAAGGAGCCAACGATGGGAAAACCGACCGGATTTCTGGAATTTGCGCGGGTTTCGGAAACCTATGAACCGCCTGAGGTACGGGTACAGGCCTATAAGGAGTTTGTCCATCGCCTATCGGATGAGCAAGCAAAGGTTCAGGGGGCGCGGTGCATGGACTGCGGCATCCCCTTTTGCAACAACGGCTGTCCGGTGAACAACCTGATACCCGACTGGAACGACCTTGTCTATCGGGGGCGGACGCGGGAAGCGGTGACGGTGCTTCATAGCACCAACAACTTTCCCGAGTTCACTGGCCGTATCTGTCCAGCTCCGTGCGAAGCGGCCTGTACGCTCAACCTGGACGACAACCCGGTGGGTATCAAATCGATCGAGCGGTACATCGCTGACCTGGGTTGGGAGCGTGGCTGGATCGTCCCTGAGCCGGCGGCTGAGAAAAGCGGCAAAAGCGTGGCCGTAGTCGGCTCTGGCCCAGCGGGGCTCGCGTGCGCTCAGCAGTTGGCGCGCGCTGGGCACAGCGTCACCGTCTTCGAAAAGAGCAACCGGATCGGCGGGCTACTGCGCTATGGTATTCCTGACTTCAAACTCGAGAAGTGGCAGATCGACCGGCGCATCGCCCAGATGGAGGCTGAAGGGGTGACCTTCCGTACCTGCGTGCGGGTGGGGCCGCCGCTTCCGGCAGCAGTCAATGACGATGCCACGACCACGATCACCCCTGAAGAGCTGCGCGCCTCGTTTGACGCGGTCGTGCTTGCGGTTGGGTCGGAAGTGCCGCGCGATCTGCAGGTGCCGGGTCGTGAGCTAGCAGGGATCCACTTTGCGATGAAGTTCCTGACCCCGCAAAACAAGGCGGTGGCGGGCGATGCGCCCAATCCGATCGATGCCCGCGGCAAACGGGTGGTCGTCATTGGCGGCGGCGATACCGGCGCCGACTGTGTCGGGACGAGTCTGCGCCAAGGCGCCGTTTCAGTGACCCAGCTCGAACTGCTGCCCAAGCCGCCGGAGAAGGAGCAGAAGCTCATCACCTGGCCATTCTGGCCGTACAAACTGCGGACTTCGACCTCGCACGAGGAGGGGCCGGTGGTGCGCGAATGGGCAGTGACCACCAAGGCTTTTCTGGGCGATGAGAAGGGGCAGGTGCAGGCGATCCGGGTCGCGCGACTGGACTGGTCGAGCGGCAAACCGGTTGAGATTCCGGGCAGTGAGTTCGAACTTCCCGCCGATCTTGTCTTTTTGGCGATGGGCTTTCTCCATCCAGCGCAGGAGCTCCTGGAGGCTTTTGGGATCACCCGCGATGGGCGCGGCAATGCGGCTGCACCCACCGATGGTCCTCAGGCCTATGCAACCAACGTCCCAGGGGTCTTTGTCGCCGGGGATTGCCGGCGCGGCCAGTCGCTGGTTGTGTGGGCGATCCGCGAGGGGCGGCAGTGTGCCCGGGCGGTCGATGAGGCGCTGATGGGTACCTCAGTCCTGCCGCGTTGAAACGAACGGTTCTAGCAGGCGTGCGCGGATCACAGCGCGCACGGACGCCTGCTTTCGGATGGCAGCGGGAATGAACGAGCGAAGGGTTGCGGCGCGGCTGGCCTCTGTTTTTGCCTTGCGGATGGTCGGTCTCTTTCTGGTCTTGCCGGTTCTGGCCGACTACGCTCGCCACCTTCCCGGCGGGGAGCAGGCGACCCTAGTGGGGCTAGCGCTGGGTGTTTATGGGCTGACCCAGGCGCTCTTGCTTCTTCCCTTTGGCTGGGCCTCTGACCGGTGGGGGCGTAAGCCAGTGATCGTTGCTGGGCTTCTTCTCTTTATCGCGGGAGGGTTGCTGGCAGCGTGGGCGCCGACGGTTGAGTGGCTGATCGTTGCCCGGGCCATTCAGGGATCGGGAGCAATCTCGTCGGCGGTGACGGCGCTCGTTGCGGATCTCACGACACCACTTTTTCGCACTCGGGCAATGGCGATGATCGGTGCTTCGATTGGCCTCTCCTTTGCTGGGTCGCTCGCGGTGGCCCCACCACTCTACGGGGCGATTGGCATGCCGGGGATCTTTCTCTTGACCGCGCTCATGGGGGCAGTTGCCTTAGCGGTGGTCGTCAAGGGGGTGCCGACGCCTGCTCGACCTGTTGCGGCGGCAGAAGCCGGGGGCTGGCAGGTGGTCGTGCGCGATGGGCGGCTACTGCGCCTGGACCTGGGTGTTTTTGTGCTGCACTTCATCCAGATGGCGATGTGGGTGGTCGTGCCGGGGTTGCTTGTTGCTCTGGCCGATCTGCCGTTGCGCGACCACTGGCAGGTCTATGGTGGTGCGGTGGTCGTGGCGCTCACAGCCATGGTGCCGCTTGTGATCGTTGCCGAAAAGCGCGGCCAGATCGCGCTGGTCTATCGCTTGGCGGTGCTTCTTCTTGTCGCGGTAGAGGGGGCGCTGGCCCTGTTGGCAGCAGTTGGAACGGCGTTTAGGCCAGCCAGCTTTGTGCTCATTGCGCTGCTTACCCTCTTTTTCGTTTCCTTCAACGTCCTGGAGGCGACCCAGCCGTCGTGGATCTCCAAAGTGGTGCCGCCAACGCACAAAGGGGCAGCGCTAGGGGTCTATAATACGCTGCAGTCGCTGGGGCTCTTTGCTGGCGGCGCGGTTGGCGGTTGGCTGGCTGGCCATTTCGGGCCAGTAGCCCTCTTTGCTACCTGCGCCGTGCTCGGCGCTTTGTGGTATGCTACCGCGCGGCAGTTGGCTGCGCCGAACGAGGCGGCAAGAGGAGGAGCGTGATGGCATCGGTCAATAAGGTGATTCTGATCGGTAATCTTGGGCGCGACCCGGAGACCCGCTACATGCCCAGCGGCGAAGCGGTCGTGACCCTGTCGGTGGCTACCAACGAAGTGTGGCGCGATAAGCAGACTGGCGAGCGGCGCGAAGCGACCGAATGGCACCGGGTGGTCTTCTTTGGCAAACAGGCCGAGATCGCCGCGCAGTACCTCAAAAAGGGGGCACCGGTCTATATCGAAGGGAGCATCCGCACCCGCAAGTGGACCGATCAAAGTGGCCAGGAGAGATATACTACCGAAATTCGGGGCGATACCTTCAAGATGCTGGGTAACCGACAAAGCGAAGGGGATGTGCCGATGAGCGCAGCTCCGGTTGCCGCTGCGGCACAGCCAGTGGGCCGTCCCGCGGTTGAACCCTTTGCCGATAACGGCTTTTCCGACGACGATATTCCGTTTTGAACCATGAGCGCGATCTCATGGGACGATCGGGGCATGGCCACGATCGATACGGGCTACCTGCGGCCTGGACTGGCTGCAGCTTTCTTGCTCGTTTCCGATGGGCAAGCGGCCTTTTTCGATGCCGGGGTGAACAGCGCGTTGCCCACCCTTCTTGCTGCGCTGGCCGAAGCGAACCTGGCCCCTGAGGCGGTGCGCTATCTGTTTCTCACCCATATCCACCTGGACCATGCCGGCGGTACCGGGCAGCTCATGGCGGCGCTGCCGCAGGCACAGGTGGTTGTCCATCCGCGCGGTGCGCGCCACCTGATCGATCCGACGCGCTTGTGGCAAGCCACCTGCGCCGTCTATGGTGAAGCAAAAGCGTTTGAGCTCTACGGCTATTTGGCGCCGGTGGCAGCCGACCGGATCCATCAGGCGGCCGATGGCGACCGTTTTGCGCTGGGGCGGCTGGAGATCGTCGCCTACGATGCCCCGGGACACGCCCACCACCACCTCTTCTTCGCAATTCCGGCCCTTAGCGCGGTAGTTACGGGCGATACGCTCGGCCTTTCTTACCGCGAACTCGACTGCGCCGGCCGACCCAGTGTCATTCCGACCACTTCGCCAAGCGAGCTCGATCCTGCGGCGCTAACGGCGACCGTCCGGCGGATCGCAGCGCTTTCCCCAGAGCGGGCCTATCTGACCCACTTTGGTGGGGTGGGCGACGTGGCGCGGCTTGCTGCCGACCACAACCGATTGCTTGAAGGCTACGTCGGGATCGTCCGCTCGGCGCGGGGCAGCGGCGCGGCGCGTCATGTCGAGGTGCTCGAAGGGTTGCAGACGCTGATGAGCGAGGAGGCTCTTCGGCAGGGCTGGCCGCTCACTGGCCAGGCGCTGCTTGAATTTCTTGCTTGGGACCTGGAGCTCAACGCCCAGGGGTTGGGGATCTGGTGGGAGCGCAGTCAACGGCTCGCCACCTGACGGCGTTGGCCAATCTCCTTGGCCAGGACCAGCTTCTGAGCCTTCAGGCGGCCCATGTGGTGGTCGTTGGCGTGGGCGGAGTCGGTTCGTGGGCCGCTGAGGCGCTGGCGCGCAGCGGCATCGGTCGGCTCACCCTGATCGATTTCGATGTCGTGACGGAAAGCAACCTCAATCGCCAGGTGCAGGCGGGCACGACGACGCTTGGCTGCGCCAAGGTTGTTGCGCTTGCCAACCGGCTGCGCGAGGTGGTCCCAGAAGTGGCGGTAGCGCCGGTGGATGAGTTCCTGACCCCAGCCAATGCCGCGGCCCTGCTGCGGCCAATCCCAGATGCAGTGATCGATGCAACCGACGATCTGGCGGCCAAGGTGGCCCTGGCCTGCTGGGCGCGTCAGGAGCGTCGGTTTTTGGTCATCGCCGGGGCTGCTGGCGGTAAGCAAGACCCCACCAGGGTTCGCGCTGCCGACCTTGCCCAGGCAATCCAGGATCCCCTTCTGGCCAAACTTCGGGCGCGATTGCGCCGCGACCACGGCTTTCCCCGTCCGCCGCGCAAGATGGGCCTTCGGGTGATCTTTAGCGACGAACCGATGGTGCGGCGCGCCAACTGCGATGGGCGAGCGCGCTTGGCGTGCGCCGGTTATGGGTCAATCGTTACAGTTACAGCAACGGTAGGGTTGGCAGCAGCAGCGCAGGTGATTGCGGCACTGCGTCGCTAACGAAACGGCTGGCCTTGGTCAAGGAGTCGACTGCCCTATGGTAAGATCGCCTATGGGCGCTGCAGCAGTCAAAGCGGTCAGGGGAAACGAAGTGCATATTCTGGTAAGCAACGATGACGGCTATTTCTCCCCAGGCATCGAAGCGCTGGTCGTGGCGCTGCGGTCGCTTGCCGAGGTGACTGTGGTTGCCCCCGAACGCGATAGAAGCGGAGCCAGCAACTCGCTCACCCTGGATCGGCCGCTGCAGTTGCGCCGTGCCCCAAACGGCTTCTGGTTTGTTAATGGCACGCCAAGCGATTGTGTCCATTTGGCGGTAACTGGGATGCTGGACGTTGCGCCCGATATGGTGGTCTCCGGGATCAATCTCGGCGCCAACATGGGGGATGATACGATCTACTCGGGAACAGTGGCAGCGGCAATGGAGGGGTATCTCTTGGGCGTTCCGTCGCTAGCTGTGTCGCTGGTGAGCAAAAACCCCAGCTCATTTGAAGCGGCGGCGGCTGTTGCCGCGCAGCTCGTGGCGCGGGCCAAGGAGCAGCCGCTTGGCCGGGTGCTCTTGAACGTCAATGTTCCCGATCTGCCGCTCTCCCAGATCAAGGGGGTGCAGGTGACACGGCTCGGGCGTCGGCACAAGGCCGAACCGGTGATTCGTTCGACCAACCCACGTGGCGAGGTGGTCTATTGGGTGGGGCCAGCCGGCAAAGCGGCCGATGCTGGGGAAGGGACCGATTTCTTTGCCGTGGAATCGGGTTATGTCTCGGTGACGCCGCTGCAGATCGATTTGACCGATTATCCAGCGCTGGCCTCCATCGCTGCGTGGCTGGGTAACTAAAGCGAAGGAGAAGAACGATGGGCAAACGGTTGACCCCGATGGTGGCACTCGTCGGTGTGGTGTGGTTGGCCGCTTGTTCAACGCCGGTGAAATCCCCAGTGATCGAACGGAGTACCGTGCTGGCTAAAGGCCCTCAGAGCGCTTCGACAACCGCTTCTTCGAGTGCTCCAGCCATTCCAGAATTTCACCGCGTCGCCCCAGGTGAGACGTTAGCCACGATCGCCCGTCGCTACGGTGTGTCGCGTGAGGCGCTGATCCAGTTAAACGGCCTCTCAAACCCCGACCGGATCTTTGTAGGCCAGAATCTGCGTCTGCGCCCGGCTTCGGCGGAGGAAGGCAGCGCAAGCGGGGTGCAAGTCTTCCCGGTGGGCAGTGGCACTGAGCCGCCGGGCGAGGCCCCACCGCCCGTTGCAGCAGGAGGGCGGCTCTCTGCGCCACCGGCAGGAGGCAGACCGGCTTCTGGCTCAGAAGCGGTTGCCCCGCCGCCAGCTGCGACTGCCACGGCACCGGGAGGCGCCGCTACCGGAACCGGCGCGCCGGCACTCTCGGCAGGGAGCGAGGGCAGTGGTGCTGCCTTGACTGCTGGATGGGTGTGGCCAGCCAAAGGTCCGGTTCTGGCCACCTTCGACGGCAAGAACCGCAAAGGGGTCGACATCGGCGGGCAGGAGGGGGATGCCGTCGTTGCTGCCGCCGATGGGACTGTCTCCTATGTGGGCGAGGGGATCGAAGGGTTTGGATTGATCGTGATCCTGCAGCACCCTGGCGACTTTGTCTCGGTCTATGCCCATAACCAGAAGGTTACGGTCAAAGAGGGGGAGACGGTGCGACGCGGCCAGACGATCGCCCATCTTGGGCGAACTGGCAACACCGACCGACCTAAGCTCCATTTTCAGATCCGCCGTGCCGGTAAGGCGATCGATCCCGAGACTCTCCTTCCCAAACGGTAATGCTTCATGGGTCGGCAGCGTTCCCCTGAGCGCAGCAATCGCCGTGACAGCGGCACGGAGGAGGAGTGGGAGAAGGCAGCTGCTGGTCTGCCCTGGGATGAGGAGGTGGCGGGAGAGGCCGAAGAGGAGACCTCCCTACTCCCTGAGTCTGCCGATGAACAGGTAGCGGATGATGAGGCCGCCGAGAGCGAAATCCTTTCCGACCTTACCCATCGTTATCTTGACGAGATCGGGGCGATCAGCCTTCTCTCCCCAGAGGAGGAGCTGAGCCTTGCCCGGCGGGCCAAAGAGGGGGACGAAGCAGCGCGGCAAGAGATGATCGAGCGCAACCTGCGGCTGGTGGTGAGTGTCGCAAAACATTACCAGAACCGCGGGTTACCGTTTCTTGATCTGATTGAAGAGGGAAACCTGGGCCTGATTCGGGCGCTCGATAAGTTTGACCCCGAGCGCGGTTTCCGCTTTTCGACCTACGCAACATGGTGGATTCGTCAGGCGATCGAACGAGCGCTGATCGCCCAGGGTCGGACGGTGCGCCTACCCACCCATATTTACCGGCAGATTGGCCAACTGCGCCATCTGGAGCGGCAGCAGGGTGAGGGGGGCGAACAGGCGGCGGTGGCCGAAGAGATGGGGTTGGCGATCTCCGCTTTTCAGCGGTTGCAGGGATTGGGGCAGCAGGCGCGGTCGCTCGATGAGGCGATCGGTGAGGACGATAGGCGCTTCTGGGTCGATGCGCTGCCAGCCGATCCTGCCGATGAGCCGGAGACCCGCTACGCTGGGCATGAGGTAGCCGAGGTGGTGCGCCGCTGGCTCGTTTCGCTGCCACCCCGCTTTGCCTATATCGTCATCCGCCGCTTTGGCCTGACCGGGCAAGACCCGGCCACGCTCGAAGAGCTGGCTGAGGAGGTGGGGCTGACGCGCGAACGGGTGCGCCAGATCCAAAACGAGGCGCTGCGGCGGTTGCGCCGCCTGGCGCGTCTTTCTGGGGTTCACCCCGATGAGTTCTTCGGATGATGAGAGGGGAACACCGATGACGATGACCGCACTGATCGCGCACCCCGACTGCGCCCGACATGCGATGGGCAGCCACCACCCAGAGTGCCCAGAGCGGCTGGCGGCCATTCATGACCATCTCATCGCCCAGGGTTTGGATGCTTATCTGGTGCCCTTCGAAGCGCCACTGGTCTCCCGCTCCGCGCTTGAGCGGGTTCATGATCCCCGCTATCTCGACCAGCTCTGGGCCAGCGCGCCAAGTACCGGGCTGGTGCATCTCGACCCCGATACGGCGATGAATCCCAATACGCTAACGGCGGCTCAGCGCGCAGCTGGGGCAGGGGTCCTAGCAGTCGATCTGGTGCTTGCTCAAGAGGTGGGTAACGCCTTTTGCCTGGTGCGACCACCGGGACACCATGCCGAACGGGCCACCGCCATGGGGTTCTGCTTTTTCAATAACATCGCCGTGGCTGCAGCCCATGCCTTGGAGGCGCACGGGCTTTCCCGCGTCACCATCGTCGATTGGGACGTCCATCACGGCAACGGAACCGAGTCGATCTTTCGCAATGATCCGCGGGTGCAGATGGTCAGCATCTTTCAACACCCCTTCTACCCCTACTCCGGAACGGAAGGGCAGCCCGCGCACTGGGTCAATGTTCCGTTGCCGGCGCGCTCCGGCAGCCAGGAGTTTCGCCAGGTTGTGACCGACCTCTGGTTGCCGGCGATCTATGCGCACCAGCCACAGATGATCCTGATCTCCGCCGGGTTCGATTCCCACCTTGAAGACGATATGGGGTCACTGGCGTTGCGCGAAGCCGATTACGCTTGGGCAACCCATGAGCTGGTGCGCGCACTGCGCGCGATCACTGGCGGCAGCGCCCCAATTGTCTCGATGCTGGAAGGGGGCTACGTGATGAGTTCGCTTGCCCGCTCAGCTGGGGCCCATATCCGCGCTTTGATCGAAGCCTGATGGCGCTGCTGCTTCCTGGCAGGCAAGCCACGCTGCCCCGCGCAACCCCAGGTCGGTGGCGTGGATCAGCCAGCGCGGGGTGGCGGCCAGCTCGCGGCGGTAGCGCGGTCCAGCAGTAAAAGCGGCGTGCCAAGCGGGGGTACGCAACCAGGGAGCAATGGCGTTGGCCAGGCTGCCGACCAGGACCACTCCAGCGGTTGCCCAAGTCATCAGGACCGCCTCGGCGGCAAAGGCAGCGAGCAGTTCAGCAAAGGCAGCTACGGTTGCGGCAGCCGCGCGATCGTGCAGCGCTGCATCAACAATCGACTCAGGCCGTTCGCTTGCCGTTTTGGTGCGTAGCCAGTGCAAGCGCAGTAGCCCCGGCCCAGAGAGGATCCACTCCCAGAAAGGTTGTCGGTGCGGCGCATCGCCAACGAGACCGGGCCAGTGCTCAGCAAGGGGTGGGAGCGGCGGCAGCCGTAGGTTGCCCGCTTCGCTGGCCAGCACGTGCGGCGTTTCGCCTGCCGGTTGCCAGAGAAAGGCAATCCCAAGCCCAGTACCAGGGCCGATCACGGCAAGCGGCCGTTCTCCTGGGGTGGGGCAGGTGCCAGTAGCGGGGCAATCGAGCCGTTCGCACTCGGCAGTTCGGGCGGTCAGTACGCCATAGGCTTGGGCGGCGAAGTCGTTGACCAGCGTTACCGGGCAGCCGAAGGTGGCAGCCAGCGCCGAGCCGTCAATAACCCAGTCGGAGCGGTTGGTCAGCACGATGCGGTTCCCCACCGCTGGGCCGGCTGCAGCAATAACCATTCGGGTAAGCGCCGGTTTGCCTAATGCGGTCAGCGCAGCGGCAAGCGCGGCAGAGAAGGCGGGGTAGGCGTCGTTGCGCAGCACCTGGGTGGCCAGGGGAGCGAGTACCCCCCGCCGGCAATCGATCAATTGCCAGCGGTTGTGGGTGCCGCCGATGTCGGCAACGAGGGCGAGCATGGCAGTCATGGCTGGGCGATCTGGTACCAGAGGGTTCGGGGGTCGGCAGCGGCGGTGACCAGCGCAAGCGCTACCCGAGCCTGGGCAGCGCTCAGTCGCCCCGCTGGCCAGGTGCCGAGCGATGCATCGATCGGATGGGGCAAAACTGGCCCGAGCGGGCAGCGGCTGGCCCGCACCACAGCAACACCTCGGGCGGTGGCGTCCACCACAGGACCCTCCCACCGTCTGGGAAGGCTGCCGTGGCCAGTGCAAAGGAGTACTGCGCCACGGCTTCCTTGGGCAACGGCAGTGGTGAGGGCGGCGGGGTCGTCCAGGGCGGTGCATGGCAAAAGGGCCACGTGGGGCCACGGATCTGGCCACGGAAGCGGGGCACGGGCAGGATCGGCGCTCGTTTGTACGAGCGGCTGTGATAGGTTGTCTCTTCCTGCGGCTACAGCGGCAAAAGCGGCTGTCTCGGTGGTTGCCATCTTGCGTACCCCAAGCGCTGGGTAGAGCGCTCCGGCAAACGCGACATAGACCCCCGGGGGTGTGGTCGGGTCGAGAGCTACCGTGCTGGCTAGGTGCCAGTTAGCGGGTCCGTCGCTTGCAGGGTCGTCAGCTGGCCGCATCGCCCCAGTAAGGACGATAGGCCGGTCAGGAGCAAGGGTGAGCGCTAAGAGCGCTGCGCTCTCTTCCAAGGTGTCAGTGCCGTGGGTGATCACTACCGCCGCGCAGGCTGGATCGGCAATCGCTGCGGCCACCGCGTCGCGCAGCCGACGCCAGTGGTGTGGGGTGGCCTCTTTTGAATCGATTTGGTACGGGGTGATCGACCTTAGGGGCAGCGGGGAATTGAGCCCCCAGCGCGTGCAGAGCAGCTCGGCAGGGAGCGCACCGGCGGTATAGGTGTGGCCTGTGCCACTGCCGGCAATGGTGCCGCCCGTGGCAATCCAGGCGAGGTAGCGTTCGTTTGCGGTCATAGCAGCGCTGCTCGTTGACGCCGCCGGGCGATCAGTGTTCGGTACCAGTGCAGTACCGATTCTGGGTCGTCATACTGCTGTTGCCAAGCAAGCGGCAGGTGGTTGGGGTCAAGTGGTGTCCACGGCGTGCCGCGGGTAAAGCCCCCGTGCGGCAGGTGGGCGTTCCACGGGTAGGGGGTGCGGACGGCGTCGCGGCCAGTTCGCGACAGTTCAGCAAGGATCTGCTCATCGGACCAGCCAGCGGCGCGCCAAGCGGCAATCGACGCTGCGCTAGCGCGGTCGTGGACCTGCACCCAGGAGGTAAGCCTGGCGTTGGGCAGCCCCAGCTCCTGCCCTTGGTAGAGGAGAATGATCCCCGCTTGCAAAAGCAGGGCGGCAGCAAAGGCTTTGGCGGCGCGGCGGCGGGCGACCGGATCGCCGTCGTCGGCCCAGGCAGTGACCACGCGCGGCAGGTCGTGGTTCTCAAGATAGGTGGCAGGCAGCGTCCCGACGGCGCGGGCACTCTGCCACCAGCGGACGCACACTTCCGAAAAACGGCGCGTATCGATCGTTGGGGCGCCGTTTGGGCGGCGGGTGGCAATGTGCCAGAGTTCAAAGTGCAAAAGCGCCGACACCAACCCATTGGGTTCTGCGATCCACGCATCAGCTCGTTCCGCCGGCAGACCGTTTGCTTCGCCCAGCGTCAAGTGGTCGCGGGTAAGACCGCTTTGGGCAAGAAAGTCGGCAAAAAGCACATCCAACCCCGGCTGGGCCAGGAACCGATCCCAGGCGGGGTAGGGCGGGGCTGGCGCGGCGGTAGCTGGCGATGGCTGGGCAGGTGGCCCGGCATCGGGCAGCCCTGGTGCCTTTTTGAGGACGGTGAGGGCGTCAAACCGAAAGCCGTCGACGCCGCGATCGAGCCAGAAGCGGGCGACTTCGGCAAGCGCCGCGCGCACCGCTGGGTTCTCCCAGTTCAGGTCGGGTTGCTCGGGAAGAAAGAGGTGCAGGTAGTACTGCTTAGCCGTCTCGTGCCACGCCCAGGCTGGGCCGCCGAAGATTGCCGCCCAGTCGTTGGGCTGATCGCGCCAGTAGTACCAGTCGTGGCTCGGGCTGGTACGCGGGGCAGCTGCCTCGAACCACGGGTGGTGGCAGCTCGTGTGGTTGATGACCAGATCAAGCACCACCCGTATCCCACGCCGGTGGGCTTCAGTAAGCAGCGCGTCGAAGTCGGCCAGCGTCCCAAATTCAGGGGCAACCGTGAGGTAGTCACGGACATCGTAGCCGAAGTCGGCGTTGGGGGAGGGGTGGATCGGCGTCAGCCACAGGGTGTCGACCCCCAGCCAGGAGAGGGCATCGAGTCGCGCCGTCAGTCCAGGAAGGTCGCCGATGCCGTCGCCGTTGCCGTCAGCAAAGCTGCGCAGCCAGACGGTATAGACCACCGCTTCGCGCCACCAGCGCGTCGGAGAAGCGTGCATGGTTTGTGCGCCCCAGGATTCTGCTACTATAGCTTAACACGATCGGCGCATATGGGAAGCACAGCAATGGTAACGCTTAGAGGAGTCAACCTTGGTTCGTGGTTGGTGCTCGAAAAGTGGATGGTTCCCAGCCTCTTTGTCGGGCTTGAGGCAACCGATGAAACGACCTGGTGCGTCGAACTGGGGCAGGAGGCGGCGCCGCGGCTGCGTGCCCACTGGGCAAGCTGGATCACCCGCGACGATTTCGCGTGGATTGCCGAGCGCGGTTTGACGCTGGTGCGCATCCCCTTTGGCCACTGGGTGATGGGTCCCCCCTACCCCTACCATCCCAAGTATGGGGCAAACCCAACCCCCTTTGTCGAGGGGGGGATTGAGGTGCTCGACCAGGCGATGCGCTGGGCCGAAACCTATGGGCTCAAGGTGCTCCTTGACCTGCACGCCGCTCCTGGGTGCCAGAACGGTTTCGACAACGGTGGGATGCTCAACGTCTGTGAGTGGCATACCAAGGCCGAGTATATCGATTTTTCAGTCGAGCTCCTCGGCCGTCTGGCCGAGCGCTACCGCAGTGAAAAGGCGCTGTGGGGGATCGAGCTTCTGAACGAACCGCGCTGGGATGTACCCACCCCGATTCTCATCGACTACTACCGCCGGGCCTGGCGGGCAGTGCGCCGCCACCTGCCGCCTGAGCAGGCGGTGGTGATGTTCCACGACGGTTTTCGCGACTGGCGCGAATATCTGGGCCACTTTCCACCAGCCGATTACCCCAATCTCTGGTTTGATGTTCATCGCTACCAATGTTTCACGCGAGAGGATCTGGACGCGGATATCTTTGAGCATCTGCGTAAGACGGCCATCGATCTGCGTGCCGAGGCCGACGCGATCCGCGCTGAACTGCAGCTTCCTACCATCTGCGGCGAGTGGAGCTTGGGGCTTGATCTTGAGGTGGTGTCGCTTTGGGCTGAAGGGCCCTTTAACCATCCGCTCGAGGCGCTCGATCCCTTCCAACAGGAGGTGGCGATGCGCGCTTATGCCGCAACCCAGCTTCTTACTTTCGAGCGTTATGACGGGTGGTGCTTTTGGAACTACAAAACCGAAACGACCCCGGCGTGGTCGCTGCGCGAAGGGGTAGCGCGGGGGTGGCTGCCGCCGTCGTTTGCCGCCACGGCCTATCCGCCACTTGATTGATCATCTAGGCTCTCCCCTTCAGTGACTACCTGGATCAGGGTGATGGCTAGGCCGTGGCGGGCAGCGTAGCCGCTAAGCTGCGCCATCAGGGGCCCATCGTGGGCGGGGTCGATCTCGACGACCCACCACGGCGCGGGGTTGATTAAAAGCCGCACAAGCGCCATCTGCCGTTGCCGGGCAAGCGGCAGGGTGCGGTTCCAATCCTCCTGGTCGTCAAGACGATCGGCAAAAGGGGCAAGCGCTAGCTCGTTGAGCAGCGCAACGAGCTGTGCGCGCCGTTCGGGCGTGACCGGCTCGAGATCGGGGTAAGTTAACGCCGCAGCCAGAGACCCTTCGGGAAGAAAGGGGCGCGCCGGTAGGATCGCCACCTGCTTGCCCGCCGGCAGCCGGATGTGGCCGCTTCCCCACGGCCAGAGGCCGGCAATCGCCTTAAGAAGCGGCATGACCCCCCCTTCGGGCACGTGCCAGGTGGCCGTTTCGCCTCGGCCACACGAGGCGGAGAAGTCGGTAAGGAGCACTGCCCCTTTTGGGGTGGCGAGCGTCAAGTGGTCGATAACCAGGCGCTCCTCCTCGTTTTCAGTGACGCAGACCTCGTCAAGCGGGCAGTAGTGGTCGCGCTCTTCCAGCGTCTGCAGGTTGGCCCACAAAAGGGCCAGCCGTTCTAGCGATGCCCGGCAGCGGGCGATCTCGCCCTGGTTGTCGATGGCCCAGGAGAGCGCCGCAGTGAGCCGTTCGAACGCTTGCGCCGCTTGCATCAGAAGCCCCAGGGTGATCGCACCGGTCATGAAGGGGCTGGCAAGAACAAGTAGGGGAAAGACCGGCATTAGGGTATTGTAGGCAGTCGAGAAGGTGACCAGACCAAGATACCCCCACGTCTGGCTAGACCAGGCGCGGGCGAGCCGGCCAAAGAGGTCGGCAGCGCGCCGCCTCTCGAAGCGCTCCCCTTGGGCCAGCGCGATCGCTTCCGATTTTTCCCGGACTCGGCCAAGCGCAAAGCGGAAATCGGCTTCGCGGCTCTGCAGCTGGTTGGTGGCGCGGGCCAGCGGCCAGCCAAGGAGCCAGCCCAGGATACTCCCAACGCCTGCATAGGCCAGCGCCAGCCAGACCATCACCCCCGGGGGAAGGTCAGCAAACGAGGTGGTGAGGTGAAAGAGGATGTCTGCAAAAAGAGCGATCGACAGCAGCGAATAGAGCAGCGAGTGAAAGAGCTGGATGGCTACCTCAGTGGCAATGCGGATATCTTCGGCGATCCGGGCATCGGGATTATCGGCATGTTCGGGCAGATGGCGCAGGCGGTGGTAGTGGCCACGCTCAAGCCAATGGGTAAGGAAGGCGTCGGTAAGAAAGGCGCGCCATGAGAGCTGCCAGCGCCGCTTGATCCAGAGGTGGGCCGCGGTGATGGCCAAAAGCGTGGTTAGGATGAGGAGAAAGCGCAGCCCCAGCGGTTCGATCTGTTCAAGTGCCCGCGCTTCCAGTGCATCGAAGAGGGCGCGCAAAAAGCGGTTTACCTCGAGCGCCATCTGCACCTGGCCAACGGTGAGAAGGATCAGCGTAAGGGTCAAGACCCAAGCGGCCACGGCTGTTGGGCCACGGCGGTAATACGCAAAGAGCAGAGCCAGAAAAGGGCGCCACTCCGACCAGCGGGGAGCGCGGCTAGTGGTGGGCGGGACCATCCGAAGCGAACTGCTGCGCAGACGGTGAAGGTGAAGAGGCAGCTACGGGCGACCCTTCGCTTTGCCGCGCCCAGAGCGCAGCATAGCGCCCCTGTTGGGCCAGAAGCGCCTCGTGGGTACCCCGTTCGACGATGTGCCCCCCCTCTAGCACCAGGATCTCGTCGGCATCGCGCACGGTAGAGAGGCGATGGGCGATCATCAGCGTCGTCCGGCCGCTGCGGGCAAGGGCCAGCTCGGCCTGGATCTCCTGCTCGGTTTGGCTATCAAGGGCCGAGGTGGCTTCGTCAAGCACAAGGATGCGCGGGTTTTTCAAGAGGACCCGGGCAATTGCCACCCGCTGCTTTTCTCCGCCGGAGAGCTTCAGGCCCCGCTCGCCGACGATGGTCTGGAGTCCATCGGGAAGCCGGGCAACAAGGTCATCGAGCCGCGCGGCGCGGATCGCTGTCCAAAGCGCTTCGTCGCTTGCTTGGGGACAGCCGTAGCGGATGTTGTATTCGAGCGTATCGTTAAAGAGCACAGTATCTTGGGGAACGATCCCGATGGCCCGGCGTAACTCCTCCTGGGCAAGATCGCGGATGTCGATACCACCCACGGTGATGCGGCCAGCGGTAACGTCATAGAAGCGAAAAAGGAGCCGCACCAGCGTCGATTTGCCGCTACCTGAGCTGCCGACAACAGCCACCGTCTTACCAGCGGGAATGATGAAGGTGACCGTTTCGAGCACGACGCGCCGCGGGTCGTAGGCAAAACCGACCCTTTCGAAGGCTACCGCAAGCGGCCCGGCAGGGAGCGGCCGGGGGTGCGGGGGGTCGGTTACCTCCGGTGGGATGGCCAGCAGGGCAAAGAGGCGTTCGAGGTCGACAAGGCTTTGGCGGATTTCGCGATAGACGATCCCCAGGAAGTTAAGTGGCAGGTAGAGCTGGAGCATCACGGCGTTGATCAGCACGATGTCGCCGACCGTCATCCGGCGCGCTTCGACCTCTGCAACGGCCAGAAGCAGGAGCATGGTTACCCCGATGGCGATGATTGCGGCCTGCCCAAGGTTGAGCAGCGAGAGCGAGTACTGGTTCTTGATCGCCATCTCTTGCCATTGGGCAAGGTCGCGGTCGTAACGGGCCGCTTCCCACGCTTCGTTGTTGAAGTATTTGACCGTCTCATAGTTGAGCAGGGCATCGATCGCCCGGGTGTGGGTCTGGGCATCGAGCCGGTTGAGGTGGCGGCGCAGCACCGTGCGCCAGTTGGTTACCACGATGGTAAAGGCGATGTAGGCGGCAAGCGTTGCCACTACCACCCCGGCAAAGATGGTGGGATAGCTGGTAAGAAAGAGCGCAAGCACCAGCCCGATCTCGACGAGCGTGGGCAGGATCGAGTAGATGGTAAAGTTAATCAGCGTTCCGATTGCCCGCGTGCCGCGTTCGATGTCGCGACTAAGCGCCCCGGTCTGGCGTTCGAGGTGAAAGCGCAACGACAGGTGGTTGAGGTGGTTGAAGACGGCAAGGGAGAGCTTCCTGCTTACCGACTGGATGACCCGAGCAAAGAGAATTTCGCGCAGTTCGGTAAAGAGCGAGACGCCGGCGCGAGCCAGCCCGTAGGCGAGAACAAGTGCCGCTGGCGCCGCCCAAAGCGGTGCTTGGCCAGCTGGTGCCAAGGCGTCGACCACCCCCTTGATCAGGATGGGGGTGGCCACAAGCGCTACTTTGGCGGCAAGAAGCGCAACGAAACCGATGGCGATCCGACCACGGTAGTGCCAGAGGTGGTGGATGAGTTGGCGTACCGTCGGCCACGGCGCGGTCGGGGTACCTGACGCCGGTGGGAAAGGGTTGTGAGGGTTCATCCGTTGATCGGGGCGTAACGGTCAAGGAGCGCGAGCAGCATCTCCTCCTGGTAGGGTTTGCCCAGGTATTCGGTGGCTCCCAGCTCAAACGCATGTTGGCGGTGCTTCTCAGCAAGCCGCGAGGTGATCATCACCACCGGCAAATTGCGCGTCTGTGGCCGGGCCCGCAGGTGGCGCAGCAGCTCAAAGCCGTCCATCCGCGGCATTTCGATGTCGGAAAGGATGAGCGCGGGGTGATGGGCCTCGAGCACTTCAAGTGCTTCTTGCCCATCTTTGGCCAGGAGCACTTGGTAGCCGTGGCGCTCAAGAAACCGCTGGGTGAGCCGGCGCACGGTCAGCGAATCGTCAACAACGAGGATCGGTGGAGCTTGGCGCTCTGCAGGGGGAGAGGCAGGCTCTGTTTCAGTGGCCGTAGCCTCGGCAGATGGCGCAGCACGGGCCGGTTCGCTCGCCGCCGCGCGAGAGAGAAGAAGTGGCTGGACAATTAGCGCGATTGCTCCGTCAGGTAGGAGCACTGCCCCGAGCATCCCTGGGATGCGGCGCAGAAGCGGCCCGGAGGGTTTGGCCAAAAGCTCCTGCCGCCCGGCGATCCCTTCGACCGCAATTGCCAGCCGCGCCTCATCGCCACTTTGGCAAAAGAGGACCCATTGGCGGCCAGCCGGAGGAGGCTCGGGGGCACCGATCAGGGCGGCAAAAGAGGTGAGCGGGTAGGAAGCACCGAGATGCTCGATGGCCCCCCGCTGGCGGGCCTGTTTGAGTGCTTCGGCCTTGAGTTGCTGGGTATGGACGATCCATTCGGTAGGGATGGCCCAGCGCTCCCCCTGGTGGCTGATAAGTAGGAGCGGGACTAGGGTCAGTTCCGTGGGCAGGCGGACGAAGAAGCGGGTTCCAGCCCCTGGTGTGCTGGTGACTTCAATCCGTCCGCCCAGCGCGGTCACTTCGGCCTGGACCACATCCATCCCGACGCCGCGCCCGGCAATCTGGGAGACAGTTTCGGCGGTGGAGAACCCCGAGCGGAAGATCAGTTGGGCAAGCTCTGCTTGGCTCGGGTTCTGGTCAGGGGCGATCCAGCCGCGCTCGCGGGCTTTAGTCAGAATCCGGGTGTAGTCGAGACCGCGGCCATCGTCAGTAAGCAGCCACTGGCTCTCGCCGCTCACTGCCCGGACGGTGAGCGTGATCGTGCCGACGCGCGGTTTGCCCTGGGCTTCCCGCTCGCTCGGGGACTCGATGCCGTGCGCGACGGCGTTGCGCAACAGATGCTCAAGCGCCGGGACGAGCCGCTCCAGGACGGCGCGATCGATCCGCGTCTGTTCTCCGACGAGCACCAACTGGGACTCTTTGCCAAGCGCTGCTGCGGTTTGCTGAACGACCCGTTCCAGACGGTCACGCACCGTGGCCACGGGTACCGAACGCAGCGATGTGAGCTCGGCCTGGAGGTTGCGGGTTTGCTGCTCCTGGCGGTGGAGGCTCACCTCGGCCTGGTCGGTAGCTTGCAAAATGGTTTGCTGCAGCGTGGCGACGTCAGCAATCCCTTCTGCCAGGATGCGGGTGAGCTCTTGCAACCGGGTGTAGCGGTCCATCTCCAGGGGGTCGAATTGGGTGTGCTGGGTTTCGGCCACCTGGATGCGTGCCTGCAGTTGCGCTTCGGCTTGGATCTCGAGTTCGCGCAGGTGCTGGCGCAGCCGAGTGACGTTTTCCGTGAGCTCCATTGCCCCTTGGCGCAGCTGCAAGAGCGCACTTTCGGCCCGAGCCCGCATGATGCCAACTTCGCCCAACTCATTGGCCCAGCGGTCCATAAGCGAGGCGGGCAAACGCAGGGTCATGGTGGCGGCTACGGTGGCGGTAAGCGGCTCGAAGTCGGCGCTGCTTGCCGGGGCAGTGGGCGCTCTGCTGGGCGTTGGGGTAGCCGCTGGCGGGTGCTCGGCAGGCGACGCAGCGGTTTCGTCTATTGCTGTGGCACCTGTCCGCGATTGCTGTTTGGCTTTGGCCTTGGGTTGCGCCGGTGCGAGGGGTGGCGCAATTTCGCCGGGTGTGCCAGCAAGGAGCATCCGGAAGTGGGCGCGGGCAGCGGCGATCTCGTCGGGAAGGGCAGCAATCGCGGCCTCTTTTTGCGTTTTGAGCTGCTCTTCAAGGTGGTGAATCCGTTCGCCCAACGCTAGTGCGCCGGCCATCCGTGCGCTCCCTTTCAAGGTGTGGAGCAGGCGCAGGATCGGTTCGATCTGGGCGTCAGTACCTTTGTCGGCCGTAGGCGAAAGGGTGTCGAGGGCGGCATCGAGCCGGGCAAAGAGCTCTTCTCCCTCGAGCGTGAAGATCGGCTTGAGTTCGGGGTCGAGGTGATCGGATGTCTGCTCCTCTGCTGGCTGTGGTTCCGATGGGGCTAAGGTGGCCACGGGGGTGGCAGCAGCAGGTGGCGCTATTGCTGGGGCAGGTTCCGAAAGCTCCTCTGGCACAGCGGGTGGTTCTGGCGTTTGGCCTGGTGCAGGTGCGGTTGGTGTTTCGGTCGGCGCAGAGAGAGCTGGCGCTTCGGTGGGCGCAGCGGGGGAAGGTTCTTCGTGGGGCGAGGGTGGGGCAGCTGGGGCTGCTTCTTCGGTAGCGGCATGTGCCGCTTCGCTAGCCGGTGCGTGGAGGAGGGCATGGAGCGCTTCGATCAGGTCGCTTCTGAGCGGAGGAATTGCGCCATTTTCAACGGTGATGAGGTCGGTAAAGAGCGCGTCGTGCGCTCTGCTCATCAGGGTGTGGGCAGCACCAGAGAGCGGTTCGTGCCGTTCGGCAAGGTGCTTCAGGGCGTTTTCCACCGCTCGGGCAAGTTCATGCATTTCGGGAATCTGCACCGTGCCGCAGATGCCAGCTAGGGTATGGACGGCGCGGATGGTGGTATCCGGGGGCGGGGTGGTTCCTTCATGCACATAGCGGGCAAAGGTGGCCAGGTGTTCGCGCGCTTCCGCGCGAAAGACTTCAAAGAGCGAGCGCGAAACCTGCCGGTCGCCAAAAACGACCCGGGCAGGAAGGGTTGTTGGTGAGGGTGCGCTCAAAGGAGCGGCCCCCTGGTGATCGATGGTGAGGTCGATTTCAGGAAGCGCCGCTGCTGTCACAGGCCCTGCTTCGTCAAGTGATGGTTCCGCCGGTTCAGGAAGCGCCGCCCCGCCCTGGAGTGGTGGGACGGAAGTCTCTGGTTCTGGTAGGGGGGCGCTTGCCGAGGATGGCTGCTCAGCGGCCGGTTCAACGGGTCCTTCCCGCCACGTTTGGGCAGCAGCAACCACGGCAGGGATCGGTTCGGGCAGGTCACTCTCTGTGGTGGCAATGGTCTGGGCTGCTTCGGTGAAAGCGGTTTGGCACTGGGCCAGGAACGCCAGAGCAGCGGCGTCGGGCACGAAAGCGGGGTCGCGTAGCCACTGGTTGAGGGTCTGTTCCACCTCCCAGGCCGTTTCGCCTAGCTGGGTGAGTCCGACGATGCGGCTGCTCCCTTTGAGGGTATGGACCTGGCGGCGCCAAGCGGTGAGCGCTTCGCGGTTACCCGGGGCAATTTGGAGTTGCTCCTGCGCTTTGCGCATCGCAGCGAGGATCTCGTCGCATTCGGCAAGAAAGATGGCGCGCAGCTCGGCCATCTCGTCGTCAGTTTGGGCGGTTGCCGGCTCCTGGGGCGCGGGGGCTGAAGGGACTTTAGGCGCGGTTTCGTCGGGGGGCGGCGGTGTCGTAACGCCGCCTGCGGCATCTGCTGCCGCTGCGTCGATTTCGCTGGGGGTTGGCCGAAGGGGAGCAGGACTATCGCCAACCGGGGAAGCAGAGCGAAAGAGTTCGTGCCAAGGAATAGCGGTGAGCGCCAGCTGGTCTGCTTCGGTCGTGGCGGCAGAAGCGGCAGTCAGGCGACTGCCCCAGGTGGCAATCTTAGCCACCAGTGGGTCGGTGGGATCGAAACGGCGTTTGCCCTCGGCAACCTCCTGAAGCCAGCGGCGCACGGTTTCGATTTCGGGCAGTAGGTCGTGGTGGTTGGTCACCACCGCGATCGCTGCGAGCTGGTCGAGCTGCTTTTTTAGGGCGCTTAACGGGAGCGACCCTTCGGGCGCTCGCCAATACTGGTCGAGCATCTGTTCGATTTCGCCGCACAGCCCCATGACTTCGGCAGCAAGCGCAGCATCGGCGCTGCAGCTTAGGCTAACGTGTGGGGCGAGGTCGGGCTGGCCAGAGAGCGTTTTGGCCCAGTTTTCGCTCAGCTCAGCCAGGGTGGCGGAACCAAGCTGGCCGTCGCGCTCCAGGGTAAGGAGCGTCGCGGCGATGATGAATGTGGTGGCCTCATTGGCCGCTTCTGGAAGATGTTGGGCAAAGGTCTCGAGTTGGCTGGCCAGTTGCTCGGCAGCCGGGTCTTGGCGGTCATAAAGGGCACGGGCAACCAGAAGGAGTGCCTCGCTCCGTTCTGGCCAAGGGGTATCGACGCGGTCCCAGCGCTTCTGGGCCTCTTGGGCTGCTGCACGGAGCGCCTGGTCGAGCTCAATCAGCGGTTTGCTGGGCAAGGGTTGGTCAGCGTGGGCGACCCAGTCGCTCAGCCGCCAGTAGCGATGCATGAGCCGCTGTAGGCGCGTCTGCGGCCGCTGCTCAGCAAGCGGCAGCACGAGTTGGCGAAAGAGAATCGTCTGGGCGGCAGCAGGGAGGGGATCGCGCAGCGCCCGTTGAACGGTGGCCAGCAGGGCGCGATCGCGGTGACCAACAGGTATTGCTTTGCGGATGATCGCTTCAAGGAACGCTGTGGCGGCGATCCACAGCGGTTCCTGGGTGGTGCCACCGTCGAGCTGTAGCCGCCCAACGAGTGCTTCGCGCGCCGGGAGTAGGTCGGTGACCTCGCCACTCTGGAACCATTTGGCCAGCGCCTGGGTAAAGCGATGGCGCAACCGCCGTCGGGCAGCATCAGCCTCCTGGACCGAGAGGGGGATGGGGAGGCCAGCAGCAGGGGGGTAGGGGATCAGAAAGAGGTCAGCGGGGTGGGCATCGTTGTCGTTGGCAAGCTGCGCCAGCCGCTCGTAATGGGGGCGTAAGCGCAACGGCTGCCACTGGCGGGTGTGGATGAGGCCGTACCAGAGGTTTTCCACCGCCACCAGGATTTCGGTTAGCGCGCAGAGCGCGGCATGGGGAGGGGTTGGGGAGGCAAGCAGCGCTTCAACGGCCTGGTCAAGAAGCGACAACACACGGGGCAGTGGCGCAATATTGGCCACTTCGACGGCGCTTCGAGCAGCAAAAAGGTGCGTTTGCGCTTCGCGCAGCAGAGCGACGTCGACGTGGGTGCTGCTCTCACCAAGGAGATGCCGAGCACGGGCTAGCGACTGTGTCACTTCTGCCGCGATCCACTCCAGCGCTTCCCAGTCGATTGGGTGGAATTGGGCCACCTGGTGCTCCTTACCTCAGACGCGGAAACCGGCCACTGAGCCGCGAAGTTCAGCAGCAAGCTCGGCCAGGCGCTCGATCTGGGCGGCAGTCTCTTCGGTGCCGCTGCGCGTCGACTGGGTTAGGGCAAGCACGTCGCGCATCAGGCGCGAAATCGCCTCGCCGCGCTGAGCTTGGGCTTGAATCTCTTGGGTGACCCGGACGATCCGCTCAGTGGTTTCGCGCGAGGTGCGGGCAATCTCATCAAGCGCTTGCCGCGCCTCTTGTGAGAGCGACGTCCCGTGCACGACCTCCTGGGTGGTCGCTTCCATCGCAGCGATCGTCTCTTGGGTGTCGGTCTGGATGGTGCGCACCAGCGCTGCGATCTGCCGGGTTGCTTCGGCTGAGCGTTCGGCTAGCCGCTGCACCTCTTCGGCAACCACCGAGAAACCGCGACCGGCTTCGCCAGCTGCCGCCGCCTGAATCGCAGCGTTCAACGCCAATACGTTGGTCTGCTCAGTAATGTCGGAGATCAGTTCGACGATCTCGCCGATCTCCTGCGACGATTCGCCAAGCCGCTTGATCCGTTTGGCGGTCTCCTGGATCTGTTCGCGGATCCGGTCCATACCCGTCACCGACTGGTTGACCGCAACTGTTCCCTGCTGGGCGGCATCAAGCGAACGGCGCGCCGCGCCAGCAGCCTGGGTTGCCCCGTCGGCTGCCCGGTTAAGGGCTTGGGCCACCTCTTGGGTCAGCGCGTCGGCTTCAGTGATCTCCTCAGACTGTTGCTGGGCGGTGGCCAGCAGAGCGCTCGATCGTTCGCGGGTGGCCGCAGAGGCTTCAGCGATCGCTTCAGCCGTTTCGTTGATCCGGCGCACCAGCGTGCCGAGCTCTTCGATGGCAAAGTTTACGGAGTCGGCAATCGCCCCGGTGATGTCCTCGGTCACGGTCGCCCGAACCGTCAGGTCGCCATCGGCAAGGTCGGCCATTTCGTTGAGGAGCCGGAGAATCGCCTCCTGGGTGCGCCGGTTCTCCTCTTCTGCCTTGGCCCGTTCTGCCTGCTCTTTCTCCCTCTGGGCCGCTTGGAGGTTGATGTAGTTTTTCACCAGTTGTAGGAAGATGCCCAATACAGCAACTGCCGCAAGGATCAGGATGAGATTGACAGAGGACTGGCCCGTTTCGAGCTCTTTTTCCACCAGGCCGTAGAGCTGGATGGCCCCTTGCTGGAGCGCGGGAATCCTTCTTAAGAGCTCGGTGACCTCGGCCTGAACGGTAACAAACGCTGGTAGGAGCGTGAGCGCCTCCTCAAGCGCTTCGTCCAGCAGCCGGGCCGCTTCGAGCACCTCGTTGATCCGTCCCTGGATAAAGGGTGACTGCGTCGAAGGATCGACGGCAGCAAGCAGATTTTTGAACTGGTCGCGTTGCTCTTTAAGCTGCGCTGAAAGTTCCTCCCATTCGGCCAGGGTGCGGGCGGCAAAGAGGCGGTTGTTGCTCTGGGCGATCCGTTGCGCCATCAGCGCTGTGAGCAGGAGCTGGTGCGCCGTCAACCGCGATTCGATCTGGGGGGTAACCGAAACCGAGAGCGCCGCGATGGCCTGCGCTGCCTGGTCGATCGCAGTCACCGCGCTGCGAAAACGGCCAAGGGCACTGCCAGCTTGAATCAACGTTTGGGCTGCCTGCTCCGTTACGCGCCACTCCTGACTCAACTGGGTCAGTGCGCTGTCGATCTCGGCGCCCCGTTCCCCCCGTCCCGCCGACCAGAGGGCAAAACCGACCGTATCGCGCAGAGCAGCCGTTGCCTGGTTGAGCTCAGCCAAACGCTTTTTTTGTTGATCCACAGAAAGGGTAAGTGCAGCCCCTGCCGATTCGTCACCGGCACTGGCAAGCGAGACTTGGCTTTGTAGCGGCAGTAGCGCTGCTTCGAATTCGCGCAACAGAAGAGCTTGCCGACCAGCGATGTTCAAAGGCTCGGTGGCCAGGCGTAGCCCAATCAAGGTAACGAGCGCTGTTACCACCAGGGCGAGGATCGGGCCACGCAGAAGTGGCCACCAGGTAATCTTTGCTGCTTCGGGAGCGGCGGGCTTTTTTTTCGGGTTGGCGGCGCGGCGAAAGAGCGATTGAAGCATGGTTGTGATCCTTGCCATTAGGAAGTTCTTACCGTTGTTCCTTACCTGGGGCAGTGGGGTAGCCAGCGCGCTGCTAGGCGGGGAGACCATCGCGGTACCAATGGACAGCCTGATAACCCGCGTCGATCGCTTTGCGCGCTGCTTTGTAGCCTCTCCAGCACGGGGAGCCGTTGCAGAAGAAGACAAGCGGTTGGGTTTTGTCGCCGGGAAGTCGCGTGAGGTCGAACTGGTCCTGTTTGCCGATCAGGCGGGTGCGGGCAAACTGCTCGTGGTATGGCAGGTTGATCGCCCCCTTGATCGTCTGCTCGGCAAATTCCGCCGGTACGCGCGCATCGATAAATAGCGCGCCCTGATCGAAGAGGGCTTTGGCCTCTTTGGTGGTGACGTAACGGCCACCAGGAATTTCACGGGGGGTATGGTCGACGAAGTAGCTGCTGGCATCATCACCTTCGCTGCCGTAGGTCTCGTCATCTGCTGCAGCGCTCGTGGTGGAACCAGCGCCGGGTTTGTTGGTTTGCGCTGCAAGGGGCGGGACAAGGAGGGCGAGCGCGATCAAGAAGAGGAGCGAGCGCAAGGTGTGGTGGATAAAAAAGGGTTTCATGAAGCGACTCCAGTAAAGGACGTCGGGCTAAACGAGCGCACTGCCAATTCCAGAAGACGGTGTCCAGTGACTTCTTGCCAGCGGTGGCCCGATTGATCGAGCCACTCGGAAGAGGCTTCACCGTTGGGAGCGGTAGCGGGCTGCAACTCGGTCACTCGGCGCATGCCGAGCACCTGATGGACGAGCAGCGCAAGGCGCGCGGCAATCGCCGAGCTGATCAGCACGAGGCGAGCCGTGGCATTAAGCGGCGTCGAAGTGGCGTTGAGCAAGACAGCAAGATCGACGACATCGAAGAGCTCTCCGCGGACGTTGCTGAGCCCTCGGTAGGCGGCAGGGGCAAACGGGACGGGGTGTAGCGCAAATTCGTGGATTACCCCGGCCGTTTCAACAACCGGCAACAGCACGCGGTGGGGGCCAGCGTGCACCGCCAGCCAGCGGGCCGCCTCTTCGCTTCTCCCCTGCTGGGCGGCAAGGAGCGCCTCGGCCAACTGGGCCTGAAACTGGCGAATGTTGGTTCGTTTGGCCATCGGCGGATCAGCCGAGCCGTTTCAGTTCGTCAAGAAGGGCTTTCGGGTCAACGGGCTTGACCAGGTAAGCGACTGCCCCCTGGCGCAGACCCCAGATCTTGTCGGTCTCCTGCCCCTTGGTCGTGCACATGATCACCGGAATGGACTTGGTTGCTTCGTGGCGAGAGAGTTCGCGGGTAGCCTGAAAGCCGTTGAGCCCCGGCATCACTACATCCATTACGATGGCGTCGGGCCGGAGGCTCTTGGCCAGTTCGACCCCCTCTTCCCCCGAGGTAGCGAGCAACACCTCGTACCCGGCGCCAGTGAGGGTCTCTTGGAAAGCCATCCGCTCAGTGGGGGAATCGTCGACAACTAGGATCCGTTTGATTGCCATGGTTATGCTCCTTGGTTTGTGTGGCGGGCGACCGTTTCCAAAAGCTCGCTCTTGGTAAAGGGTTTGGTGAGGTATTCGTCGCAGCCAACGAGCGCACCCCGCGCCCGGTCAAAGACCCCATCCTTGGAGGTGAGCATGACCACCGGGATATGGCGGAACCGTTCGTTCTTTTTTAGCAGGGCGCAGGTCTGGTAACCATCGAGCCGCGGCATCATCACGTCGATGAAGATAAGGTCAGGTGGGCGTTCGACCACGCGGGCGAGCGCCTCAAAGCCGTCGCTGGCTAGAATCACCTCATGGCCAGCTGCCTTTAGAAAGAGTTCGGCGCTGCGGCGGATCGTATTGCTATCGTCGATGACCAAAACGGTGGCCAACGGACCTCTCCTCAACGGGGTCGGGGCGTGCGCAGTATAATTTGTGTATTATGGTACCGCAAATTGGCCGCTCGCCAACCCCTTTCTGGTATCTCATTACCCCTGATGGGTCAGACGACTCTCTGTGGCGAACGCAGGTGGCGGCGGCGTTAGTGGCCCGTCCCAACTGGGTGCAGTATCGCAACAAAAAAGCCGAGCCGGCGCTAGCCCGACGACAGGCTGAGTGGCTCTGCACCGAAGCTACCGCGTTGGGGGTGACCGTGGTTATTAACGACGATTGGGAACTGGCGGCGGCGCTTGGGGTCGGCGTTCACCTAGGGCGCAACGATGCGCCGGTAGCCTTGGTCCGTGCGCGATTGGGCGAGCAGACGCTGATTGGTGCGAGTTGTTACGCTGACTTTGCACTGGCCAAACGCCAGGTAGCGGAAGGGGCTAGTTACATTGCCTTCGGTGCCGTTTTTCCTTCACCAACCAAACCCGATGCGGTGCGCGCGCCCCTTGCTCTTTTTGGTGAAGCGGCCGCGCTTGGCGTACCGCGGGTAGCGATCGGTGGCATTACGCTTGAGCGCGTTCCGGAACTGATCGCCGCTGGGGCCGATGGGGTGGCGGTGATCCATGATCTTTTTGGTCTGCTCGACCCCGAGGCTGTTGCTGCCCGGGCCGCGGCGTGGCGAGCGATGTTTGATCGATTAACGAAGGAGTGCTGATGACCGAGAATGAAGCCTGGTTTGCCCGGGCACAGCAGTGTATCCCTGGGGGGGTCAACTCGCCGGTGCGCGCCTTTCGCGCCGTGGGTGGAACGCCGCGCTTTATCCGTCGCGCCGAAGGGGCGTACCTCTGGGACGAGAGTGGCCAGCGCTATGTCGATTACGTCGGGTCGTGGGGACCTGCGGTGGCTGGTCACGCCCACCCGAAGATCGTCGCCGCGGTACGCGAAGCGGCTGCCGATGGTCTCTCTTTTGGCGCGCCCACGGTGCATGAGGTACTTTTTGCCGAGCGGTTATGTGCGCTGATGCCGTCGCTGGAGATGGTGCGGCTAACCAGTTCTGGCACCGAAGCAACGATGAGTGCGATCCGCTTGGCGCGCGGGGCGACGGGGCGGTCGCTGCTGATTAAGTTTGAAGGGTGTTACCATGGCCATGCCGACGCCCTCCTTGTCAAAGCAGGGTCAGGGGCGCTGACCTTCGGTAACCCCAGCTCGGCAGGAGTGCCGCAAGCCGTTGCCAGCCAGACGCTTGTGCTGCCGTACAACGACATCGCCGCCGTCGAGGCAGCCTTTGCCGAGCATGGCGAGCGGGTTGCCGCAGTAATCGTCGAACCTGTGGCCGGGAACATGAACCTGGTGCGGCCACGTCCCGGATTTCTCGAAACGCTGCGTCGCCTTTGCGACCGCTACGGCAGTGTGTTGATATTTGACGAAGTAATGACCGGCTTTCGCGTCGGGTTACAAGGGGTGCAGGGCATGACTGGCGTCACTCCGGACCTCACCACGCTGGGGAAGGTGGTGGGTGGCGGCATGCCGCTTGCCGTTTTCGGCGGCAAGCGCGCCCTGATGGAACAGCTTGCGCCGCTGGGGCCCGTCTACCAGGCCGGGACGCTCTCCGGGTCACCAGTGGCGGTTGCCGCTGGCCTGGCTGCGCTTGAGATCGTCTCTGAACCGGGGTTTTACGAGGCGCTGGCTGAGCGGACCCGCGCACTGGTCACCGGGCTCGTTGCTGCGGCCAAAGAGGCGGGGGTTCCCTTTGCCGCCGATAGTCTGGGGGGGATGTTTGGTATCTACTTTGCCGCTGCGGTACCAACCACCTTTGCCGAGGTGATGGCGTGCGACCAGTCGCGCTTTCGCCGCTTCTTTCACGCAATGCTCGCCCGCGGCCACTACTTTGCCCCGTCGGCCTTCGAGGCGGGGTTTGTTTCTGCGGCGCACGGCAAAGCGGATGTTGCGGCAACGGTTGCCGCGGCGGCAGAGGTTTTCGCCGAACTGGCGGCGAGCTGAGCACGCAGCTTCTGAAAGACCGGCTCGGTGGCTGGAAATACGCCACGCCACAGCGCGAAACTTTCGGCTGCCTGCTCGACAAGCATCCCCAACCCGTCGATTATCTGGGCGGCACCCAGGCGGCTGGCAAGCGCGAGAAAGGGGGTAGGGGTGGCGGCGTACATCAGGTCGTAGGCCACTGCTTCCGGGGCCAGAATTGCGGTGGTCAGCGGCGGTGCCTCGTCCCCCAGGCTCATGCTTGTGGCGTTGAGAACGAGGTGAAACGGCGGGTAGAGGCGAGCAGTTGTCCCCCAGGGGAGTGTGGCTAACGTCGTGTGCACGGCGTGCGCATGTGGCTGAAAATGGGCAAGGAGCGCTTCGGCGCGCGCAGCGGTGCGGTTGCTGATCACCAAAAGTTCCGGTCCTTCGGCAAGCAGCGGACCCAAGATGCCTCGGGTTGCCCCGCCCGCACCAAAGATCAGGATGCGCTGGCCAGCAAGCGGTACCTGCCAGCGTCTCCTAAGATCGCGCACCAGCCCCACACCGTCGGTGTTGTCGGCCAAGAGTCCGTGAGCAGCGACGGCAAGCGTATTGGCTGCGCCGGCGAGCTTTGCCCGGTCGGTGGCTTCGTCAGCAAGCCGCAACGCCGCCTCCTTGTGCGGTAGGGTGACGTTCGCGCCGCGCCCTCCAGCAGCAAAGAAGGCAGCAACCGTTTCGCCAAAGGTGGCCGGCGGTGCTTCGATCGCTTCGTAGGTTAGCGCTTGCCCAGTGGCACGGGCAAATTCGCTGTGGATAAACGGGGACTTGCTATGGTGGATCGGGTAACCGAAGACAGCGTAGCGGTCGGCCATCGGCAGCTCCATCATTGGGTGGTCAGGCGCTGATTGCGGGTAAAGGTCCAGCGGCGGGTGATCACCAGGATGTCGGTCTCTTGAGCGATCTCTGGGGGAAAGCGCGCGTAGGGGGCTGCAAGATGGACGGTTTTGAGCGCCGCCTGGTCAAGGATCGCATGCCCTGAGGATTGCACGATCTGAGCAGCGACCAGTTTGCCATCGCGGTCGATGGCGACCTGCAGGATCAGACTTCCGTAGAGTTTGCCCCGCGCAGCCGAGGGATAATTAAGGGTCCCAACCCGCTCGACCTTTTCGCGCCACGCTTCTAGGTAGAGGGCGTAGGGGTGTTCGGCGACGGTTACCCCGACATGACGGGTCCGCGGCCGTTCGGCGATGGCCCGATTCTCCACAGCCACCTGCGCGCGCAGCTGGGCAACGGTGGCGGCGGCGTCTAACAGATCGACGCCGCGCACGCCATCAGAGGAGGGGGGCAACGTAGGGTTTGGTTTTTTCTCTTCCGCTGCGGGGGGGGTGCGCTTCATCCCTTTTGCTGCAGCAAGAGTTGGCGTGGTTGTGCTGCTGCCTGGTCGGTTGTGGGGGGGCGAGGGGGTGGGTTTGGTCTGGGGCGCAGCAGAACTCTGTGCCGGGGCGGGCAGGCTTACCGCTTCGGTGGGCACGGTTTCAAGAGGTTCGGATCTCGGGGGGGTGGTGGCCGTGGGGACGACCGGTTCGCTTGCTTCGCCCCCTCCGTCCAGGGGAGCTTGGGCTACCAAGCGGGCCGATGAGAGCGGCGGCTGGCTGCGGGCGTTTACGAGGATCACCTGTAGGGAATCTTCATGACGCACCATTGGGCCGGGGGCAGGGGCGAACGCTACCAGAAGCGCCAACCCTGCGTGGAGGGCCAGTGAGAAGAGCAACGCGCGGGCTAAGGGGCCATGCTGGGTCATGGGGTGGATACGAAACGGGCGGTAAAGGTCAGATCGACGAGGTCGACCGCTTCGATCGCCACCGTCACCTCCGTACCCGGGGCAAGCGGCGGCAGCGACGGGACTTTGACGGCTAGTGGCGCGCAGGCAAGCCGAACCCAGCTCTCCTTCTGGACGATGGCGGTGGTCTGCTCGATGCGGTTTTGGCGCAACCAGCGCAGCGACCAGTAGCGCTCCATGTGGCGCTGCCACTCCTGGTATTGGGCGTAGCGGGTTTCAAAGGGAGGGATCACTTCGCTTAAGGCAGCGGTGTCAACCGGTTCACCATGGCCCAGCGCGGCAAGTAGCTGGCGTTGATTGACGAGATCGACGTAGCGGCGCAGTGGTGAAGTAGCCCAAAGGTAACACGAGACGCCCAGCCCTTCATGGGGTTCGCAACGCACGGTCATGCGCACCTTTTCACCCGGCGGCTGGCCGCGGTAGATGCCGGGGATGTGCTGCTCATCGAGCCACTGGCCCCAGTGGCTGTTGGCGGCAATCGCCCATTCGCTCACGAGTTTGTCAAGCGGAGCGCCGCGTGGACGGGGCACGAGGGTGACAAAACCTGGACCATCCTCGGTGGTGATCGCCCAGTCGACGTAGAAGAGGAAGTCGACGATCCCCCCCTGCACCGACGGCTTTCCCCGCCCAGCCTCAAGCACCGCAGCAATCTCCCATAGCGCCAGGAGTTCATGGCGCCACGGCAGCGTTTCGGCAAGCCCCTCGTGCAGCGTCGTTTCATTGAAATGGGGCTCAAGGGCGTTAAGGCGCAGGTTTTCGGCGATGAAGACCTGCTCAAGCCGCGTCTCGGTTCCTTCGCAGACCAGCGCCGGTGAGAAGTCGAAGTAGAGCGACAGCGCCGGACACCAGCGCTGTTGCGCAAGTGTATGCGGGGCAATGGCGCTTTCAGGTAGCATGGTGATCTTGCGCCCTGGCATGTAGATGGTCGAGAGGCGCTCGCTGGCCCAGTGGTCAAGAGGCGTTCCAGCAGGGATCGAGAGAGCGGGCGCAGCGATATGTACGCCGATGCGCCAGCCCCCATCGGCGCGGCGCCGCACCGAGAAAGCATCGTCGATCTCGGTGGTGGTATGGTCATCGATCGAGAAGGCGGGGGCGTCGGCTTGCGGGAGGTTGCGCCAAGATTCGGCCCGTTCGGGTGCCCAGTGCGGGGTTGGCCCCTCAGCAGGGAGGATCTCGTGGGCAAAACAACCAAAATGGTAGTCATAGGTGGAAGGAACGGCCCCGAGTTTGAGCAAAAGCCGCGTTGGCGTCGTCTGCAGCGTTTCGGCCGCTGCCTCGAGCGCCTGGGTCTCGATCCGGTTGCGGTCGGGGGCGTAGAGAAGCTGCGGCAAGATCGGCGCCCATTCGGCAGGCAGCGTCCCGGCAACGAGCTGGGTGCGCCACGCATCGATCTGCTCTTGACGGCGGCGCTTCTTCTCCAGTCCAGCCAGCGCCGCCTGCAGGATCTCAGGAGGTGCCTTGCGGAACTGCCCTTTGCCCTTGCGGTGAAAGTAGAGGGGGGCACTATGAAGCCGCAGCAGCATCGCTGCCCGCCCCACCGCATCGACCCTTGCACCAAAATACTCCTCTGCTAGCGCTTCGAACGAAAAGGGCTCTTGCGGCGCAGCCTCCCAGAGAAAATCGAGGTCGATCGTTTCAGCGAGCGCCTCGGCCTCAGTGAGCAGCGCTTCCGGCTCAGGTTCCGAAAAGGTCAGCAGGACGCTATTTTGCTTGACCTTGAGCCGTCGCCCGGTCGTGAGCTCCACCTGACAGGTGGCGTCGTGGGAGGCCATCAGCGTACCCGTTTTGAACGAACCTGAATCTTCGAAGAGCAGGTACATGACGGCAAACAGTTCCTCCTGAATCCGTGCTCTTTGCATCCCAAACTTAACACAACCCGTTGATTCTGTTTTACAATTCTTCATCATCCCTCTTCACCCAACTGACCATGCCCCGCTTTGAAGTCAAGCAATCTGCAAAGCTCAATCTTACCTCCTATTCCGGGCTGGC
>Ga0308407_1000163_pt1 | contig 57268 bp, 35 predicted proteins | sample HotsprSampleMSe2_FD_203476 | JGI IMG/M metagenome (GOLD analysis project Ga0308407, IMG submission 203476) | Hot spring phototrophic mat microbial communities from Mushroom Spring, Yellowstone National Park, Wyoming, United States - 20060911_MSe2 ...
TTTTATGCGAAACGATGCAGGAAGTACAAAGAAACTAATGGTAATAAACAAAAACGGTCAAGTTGGTATAAATGTTGATAATCCTCAATATACTTTGCATGTAAGTGGTAGTATTCGTTTCGAACAACTACCCCAGCAACAACAAATAAACACTGAATCTGTGCTTATTTCAGACGCACAGGGTGTTATAAAAGTATCACCAGCATCTCAATTAAAAGACAATTTAGGCAATCACACTGCTCAACAAAACATAAAACTTGGCAGTTACTGGTTAAGCAACGATGGTAGCGATAAGGGTTTACAAATAAAATCGGATGGCAATATACAGGTTGGTAACGGAATTACACAAATAAATATAGGAGGTTCGTATTCTAATGCACCGTATTATTTATCGAGTTATATAGGCTTTAATGCACAACGCAATAGTCAGGGGCAGTGGTTGTTTAAAGGAGATGGTGGTAATAATGGTGGTGCTGCTATTATTACAGATGTTGCTGGAAATATACGATTTATTTCTATGCCTTCCAATGGCGGTAACGATAAATCGGTCGAAGAAACTTCAATGATAAATAATACAAAACTTATTATTACCAAAAACGGAAGAATTGGAATAGGAACCAGCAATCCTCAACATGAATTAGATGTAAGAGGAGTAGCACATTTTTGTAAAGCTATTGTAAAATCGCAGGGCTGGTGCGATTATGTATTCGATGATGAATATAATCTTATACCTATAAGTGAATTAAAAGAATACATAAAAATAAATAAACACTTACCAGAAGTACCCACAACAAAGGAAATTGAAGAAAATGGAGTTGACTTATCAAAAATGAACAAACTGTTATTACAAAAGATTGAAGAACTTACTTTATATATTATTCAACTTGAGGACGAAATAAACAAACTTAAAAATAAATAGGAGAACATAAAATGAAAGCCTATTTAGTTATTATAGTATTTTTATTGTTTAAATTAACTTTTGCACAAGAAAAAGAGAAAATAAAACCTGGCACTCCTATAAATTCAGGCTTTGTTTTTATTGACGGAAAGTATATTGAACCGCCGTATACAATTACACTCAATAACAATGAATTAATACTTAATGAGTATTATATAAATATCAATAAGAAAAATGAATTTACTTACTCTTTACCAGATACCATAAACACAGGTATGAAATTTTTAACTTTTAAATTACCAAATGATAATGAATATTTTTTTTCAAAAGTACTAAAATTTTATTATTCTAATTACCCCAAATATCAAGCTGATAATCTTATAAAAATTTATATATCTAAATTGCCATTTGTTAAAAAAACATTTTATAATGATAAAGGTATTTTTACAGTTGAGTGGGTTGATATGACTTTACCTATGTCATGGATTGGGGTTTCAAATTCGATTAGTAAAACAGATTTAAGAAAGATCAATAAATTGTTGATTAAAACAAAATCCTACATTGAAAATCAACTAAATAAAAATAATTATGTTTTTATATTTAGTGGAAATGTTTTAGAATTTGAAAATAAAAATGATTATCAAAACTTTTTAGAAAAAGGGTTACCTATTTTAAAAGATACTAATATTGTTTCAAATCAGGAAATTAAAAAATTACAAGAACTAAACCTTTTACAAAATGTAAATGATACTTTACCTACAAAAAAAATTTATTACAAAAAATATTCTATAATACAAAATAATAATACAATCAAAGAAACTAAAAATGCAAATGCTTATTCGCCCATAAATAAACAAGTAACGTATATTAATCCTGCCGCATATATTCCTCCTTTAACGAATTATCAAACAGATATTAATATATTCACCAATAAATTAAATGGCTATGGGTATTATATTTATACTCTAATAGATATGACAAATGACCAAAATGCCGATGTAACTCTTGACGATTGGAAAAATTTAAATGGCAGCATTATTTTTATAGCTACACATGGTGATGAAAATGGAATTATTTTATCTTATTTTAATTTTAATGCGGAAGGCCAAATTTTAGCAAATAATTATAATCAAGATGGTGATTTAATTGTAGCTGCTTCTTATATAAACATTAATAACCAGAACGTTCCCTTTTGGGTTACCTATGCAGACGAAAACTGGTTTACTACCCACTGGGGAAATAGATTCAACCAAAATAATTCTATACTTTTTTTAGCAATTTGTAAAGGTTATAATTTTCTTTCAACAATTGGAGGAGGTGTTTTTGGTTATACATCAGATGTCGATGCAAGTACGGTTCAATCTGATTTTGCTAACATTCTAGATAGAATGAATGGAAATATTCAAAATGGTACTTATAGAACAGCTTTATCTGCATATACAAATTATGGTCACTCAATATCATATTATGGAAATGGAAAAGATTATACTCTTTGTCCTGCTCCAAAATCAAAGTATCCAGAGGATAATGCTACTGTTGGATTACAAGGTTCGGGTTGGTTCGAAGTAGATACTTATTGTGATGCAAGTATTCCAATAAATGATCAAGATTTTAATAATAGCCCTATAGCTTTTGAATGGACAAATCCAGGTTTAAGCATTACAAATGTTCACTGGGACGACCCTGATGGTGATGGATTATCGAATAAAATTGTATTTAATTGGCATTCAACTTCGAATAACATTGTTACAGTAAAAATAAACCATAATTAGGCGTTGCTGAAAAATTATCAACAATTTGATTGTTAATAACTTATATCGTATTCTTTGCCTTAAAATGCAAGGAAATTTGTATATTTGTTAAAAAAATCTTGCATTTATGGTACGATATAAATCGAATAATCAGCAGAAAATAGAAATGTTCATCACTCCTTTTGAGATGAACCTGAATCCGAACAATCGTTGGGTAAAGTTATCAAAATAAATTCCTTGAAATGAATTGGCAAGTATCTATTATCAATCTATGAATAGCCGCAAGGCTGCTCCTTCAATAGATGCTTGGATAGTGATAGGTGCTTTAATCATAAAACAAATGCTTCGTTTAGATGATCGTGGGACAATAGAAATGATAAGCGAAAATGTTTATATGCAATATTTTCTTGGTTTATCGGCTTATACCGATAAGCCTGTATTTGACCCGAGTCTTTTTGTAGCAATCAGAAAGCGTTTGGGTTTAGATGGCTTTACTCAAATGAACGAACGCATCATAAACAAAGCCTTAGGTTTGAGTTCAGCTAAGTCAAATGTTCAAAAAGAGAAAGAAAATGAAAACTAATATCATGAAAATCCTAAGGGATTTTTTATTGTCTTTTTTCTCGAAAGAAAATTTTTACACATTTTTGCTTTTGAAAAGAAAAATTACTATGAATTTGAAAAATTATTGCTTAATTGCAGTTTGGATTTTTAAGCAAACCCTAAATAAAATACTTCATTATGATGTAAAAATACGTTTTATTTTGTATCGAATAAAATTACCGGAATAAAACAATTCTAAAAGTAGTACCGTGATTTATTTCCGACCATTTAACAAAAATTTTGCCTTTATGATAAACTTCAATGATTCTTTTAGATAGGCTTAGCCCTAATCCCCAACCCCTGTGTTTAGTAGTGTAACCCGGTTTAAATATGGTTTTGTATTTCGACTTTGAAATACCCTTGCCATTATCTTTTATGTCAATATACACGTTTTGTATGTTATCTTGAATGTGTATTTCAATTGTACCTTTCCCGTTCAATGCGTCAATAGCATTTTTATATAAGTTTTCTATAACCCATTCGAAAAGAGGTTCTACTATAGGAATAAAAATTTCTTTTTGAGTATCGAAGTTAAAGATAAAATGTACCTGTGATGAAGTTCTTTTTTGCATGTATTCTGTAACATGCTTAATTACTGCAATAATATTTTTGTTTTCTAAGCGTGGAATACTTCCTATTTTAGAGAATCGTTCGGCTATAAGTTGTAAACGATTTATATCGTTTTCTATATCTGCGAGCATAATATTATCATTTGGTGGATTAAGTTTAAGTAATTCAAGCCAGGCCATAAGAGAAGAAATAGGAGTGCCTAATTGGTGAGCTGTTTCTTTAGCCATTCCCATCCAAACCTGGTTTTGTTCCGATTTGCGAATTGAACTAAATGCCAGATAAGCTACTAATATAAATATAAAAAAAACAGCAAGTTGAATATACGGATAATAATTTAACTGGGTTAAAATAATAGAGTCTTTGTAGTAAACATATTGTTTGGTATTGTCAGAAAGGTTTATCTCAATTGGAGGGTATGAATCTTTCATTTCGTTTAATATTTTCTTTAAATAAGCATGTTGGTGAGTTTTTGTAGTATCTAAATTTCTAAAAGCGACAATGCTATCATGTTGATCAACAACAATAACAGGAACAGTTTCGTTGTTTTTTATAACCATAAAAAGAAAAGAAATATCTTGATTAAGATTATTATTTGAGGCTAATTGACGCATTCCTTCTGCCCATAATTCTACTTTCTTTCGTTCTTCATGTTCTAATTTTTTAACTAAATTTCTAGTAATAAATAGCGACGAAAAAGCAATTAATATAGCAAAAAATAGTAGTCCTAATTTCCATAATGTTTTTATTGAGTATAAGTTAATACGTTGCATTGTTTAGGTTGTTAGTGTAAACTTTAGACTAATTCCAAAAGATGCATTAACGGTTTTAAAAGTAGTTGAAACTTTTGGTTCTCGCAGATTTCTTTTAAAATAAATTCTTGCTACAAAATTTTGCCCTAATTGATATTCTGCCGAAATATCGCCATCAATAGTTCTTTGCCCACTAGTTATTTGATTAAGTTGCTGACCGGTATTAAGTTGATCTAATTTTCGCAAAATAACCATGTCATTTCTGAATGTTATATTGGCACGTAGGTTTAAATCGCTCTTAAATGGACGATTATTTATTTGAAATGCTAAATCTTTCAATCTATAACCAGCACCTATAACAACGTCGCGGCTTTGCATTTCGTTTATTTGTGTGTTATTTAAGTTAAATGCTAAATTTCTTGAACGTTTAATTTCAATTTTACCAAGTACACTATTTTTCATTGTAACGTCTATGCTAATTAAGGGGCTTAGTTGTTCGGATATAGAAACAGCATTTATTTCGTGTTTGGGAATAAAATTGCCAAGTGTATAACGAACCCAGCTGAAACCATCTTCTTCGTGATAATCGAGGTTTGTGGTAAACGAGTTTACGCTATATGTAGAGCGATAAGCATGTGCAATAGTTATACTTTGAAAATGTTTTTTGAAAAATTTAAGGTTTGTAAGTCCTGTAAAATTGAAACTCCAATTTGGCTTCATTGAAAGTATGCCAGGGAAAGCTGACAGAGGTATATTTGATGCATCTTTACCTGAATATGCTGCTAAGAAAGCAGGAATAAGTACTTCTTGTGAATTAGGTCCATATCCATCAGGGAAGCCAGTAACAGGATTGGTTGCTGCGGTATAATTGTACTGACTTGCTTTAGGATTTTCTAAACGTGCCGATGCTAATCTTTGGGCAATGGTTAGTCTGTAATTTTTGAAGTTTTCGAATGCTTCAGAAAAGTAACCGCTTCCAAATTTTTCAAATGTAGTGTTAAAGGTATTGTAGGTCATAGAAAAACTTCCAGTAAATAATTTATTAGATGAAGTGAAATACCCGTTTTGCGAAGAGTAGATAATATATTCTGAGAAATTACTCGACTGTGTTCTATTTGCCGATATTTCTATTCGCATATTTTTTACTGGTTCTATGGTAGCTCTTAGATTAATGCTTTGTGAATTAGTCATTTGGTATGGCATGTTTAATATAGAATCTGTTGTAATCCATTTGTAATCGTTAGCTGCTTTAATTCCAAAGTTAGGATCCTGTAGTCCTGCAACAAAACCGAATCCTGGTGCCCAAACATCGCCATAAGGAGACATTCCTATAAATTGTGTTTTGGGCAAATACCCTGGTAATATTGTACCGTTGTTTTCTGTGTATGTAATGTTAATGCTTTTAACCATCATTAAAACACGTGCTGTTTGTTCTAATAAAACAATAATGGGGTCATCAACTTTGTCGCGCTGGCCTGTTATTACTACTGTTACATTCTGATAATTACTATCGGTAGTTATAGTAATTCTATTTTCGTTAATAATTTGTGTTGTAGCTTTTATTTCTTTTCCGTCTTTGTCGGTAAGTTTTGCAGTAACGTCTAATGTTTTAAGTTTGTGGTTTATAGGTTTTGGAACTTTTGCTGTGAAATTATATGTTCGAGGTGGATCACCAGGTTTAGGGAATTGAACGGTTTCTTTTTCTTTTTTAGTTTTTTTTGGTTTTGAGTATTTTTGATTTATGCGATTTAAAATAGGTACTTTGTTATACAGTTGTGTCATATTAAAACTAGTGTTAAATTGTTGTGTATTACTATTTTTTATGGTATTTCCTAAGGTCATGCTATTGTTTTTTAAACGAGGCGAAGTATTCCATTCGTATGTACCACCATAACGTGCATTTATAGAAACCCAATTAAATAAAGGTATTTTATTTATTGGTAAAGTATAATTTAAGTCGAAATTGTGCCTGTAATTTGTTGTTCTTCCGCCATTTAAAATGCCAGAAGGTCCGTTCCAAATACTATCTTTCCAATGTTCATACTCAGTTTCATATTTTTTGTTTACTCTTAGTCCATACATAGTTGGTTCATCAATTATTGCAATGTTGTCGGCGTGGAAAGTAAATTTTAATGAACGTGTAATGTCGTATCTTAGGTCGTAAACACGATTCCAGAAAAATGTTTTATTTACTGAAACGGGAAATGGTCTTGTAAAATCTTCTAAATTGCGCATTTGAGTTTCGTTATATGTTCTATCTATATTGTTCATTACAGAAAATTGCGATGGCATATAATAAAAGTTGAAGTCTTTAATAAGTTTGTAAGTAGGTTTGTTTAATCCTTTTAATTTTTGGAATGGTGCAATGTTCTTCGGATTGGCATTAAAAGAATAGGCAATTGAACCTCTGTAAGATTTTGTATGATTGAATATTGTGTTAATATTTCTTGAAAATTGGTCGTTATAAGCATAGCTTAAAGTAAAATTAGATGGGTTTAATGGGTTATTACTTTTTGATTGTGTATTAAGTCTCACATTTGTAAAGTTTAAGCTTTTACGACGGATGTACGATTGTGAAGTTTTTTTCAATGAGTCGCGAGTTACCTTATCTGGAGCTAAATCTAAAGCAGTCCGCATAGGAATGTCTGGGTCTAAAGGATTGTATTGAGGTGTGCTAACGCTTTCGCTATAACCTACAAACATAGGTAATGATAATTTAACTTTTTCGGGTAAAAATTTGCTTAATTCTAAATTTGATGAAACATCGTATGAATAAATATCTTCTTTTTGTCGCTCATTAACTTTTTTTTCTATGCTTCCAAAGCCATGTCTGCTAGTATGACCACTTAAATTAACGTTTCCAAAATCGGCAAGACGCATAGTTGTTCGCATATTAGCAGCCCAACCTCCTTTTTCGTTAAAGTCGGATAAACGAAGCTCATTTACCCAAACTTCAACGCATTTTGGTAGTCCGTCATCAGGTAAATTATTATTGTTTTTAGAGCGGTTTCTAATTCCTATCATTACTGTTTTAACGTTGCTTAAATTTGGATTTCCAACGACTGAAATTCTGCGACCATTTTCAATATCAACAGAAAATACGGTTGTAAGCGAAACATTTGAACTACCAAGGCGTATTAAATCATTTCGTTTTTGTTTAACAGCCGAAAGCTCTTCAAATTCAAAATCGAACATATTAGCTTCAGGCCAAACTATTAAACGATGATTTTCGTTTTCGTTGTCGTAACTTCCATAAGGAGTTAGTTTTAATGGTATTTCGTATTCGTAGTAATTACTTTGATAATCGCTACCTAAGCGAACAAAAACAAATACATCGTTGTGATTTAAAGGATAACCTTGAATTTGTTCTGCGTGAACATACATTTGAAGTTTTTTGTATTGTCGTACGTCAAGATTTATGTTTTTGTATGCAGCTCTAGCATCGCCATCTGCAAGTTCGCAAACTTTTAATACCATAGCTTGCTCGTTTAGCTGCCTTAATTGTGGATTTGATGGATCTATAACGCGACTAACACCTGGTGGAAGAACATAATTAACAGGTTTTTTAGTTCCATTTTCTTCAATATTAACAGCAGAGATATCGAAAGAACAGCTACTTGGCTCGTTTGGTAAATAAGGTGCACCATCTAATAAGCTGTTTTGATATTTTCTCCATTCACCACGTACTAAATCAAGTTTTGCGAAACGTAAAATTACATTTTTTTCGAAACCAGTAAGAAACATTCGCATAAATCTAATAGACTTAAAATCTTGAATGTTTCCAACAACAGTATCTGGTTCGCTCAATGGTATTTTAAATTGGAACCATTTAACTTGTTCGCCGTTTTTATTTTGTCCTATAACTTCGTCAACAATGTAGTTTTGCCCAATTTGAAGTTTGTTGGGTTTTAGTTCAATTCGGTATTGATAATAATTTTCAGCTTCGCTTAAGGTATTATCTCTGTTAATGTCTTCAGCATTAGGCATTGTTGTTGCTGCTGTAGAATATGGTTCAGGTGTTTGTTCATCTGTTGGACTATTACCTTCAAGTCCATTATATTTTTTATATCTGCCTAAAATTCCAACTTGTTGTTGGTCGTAGTCGTCGCCTCTGTAAAAACGATAATTGTCGCTAGAAGGGTCGTTATATGCGGTTTGATATGCCATACTGGCACTACCAAATTTTGATTGCAACGAGTCTAGAAACCATTTAAAAAAGCTGCGTTCGTCGTTGTCATTTAACCCATCTAGTCCAATATCTTGGTATTGACGCGTATTTGGAGTATTATCGAAAGCATAATTAACCGATTGTATTAATGGAACTCTTCCCCAGCTTGTAGTGTCAACTAAATTAGGTTGTCCAGGGACTGGAAATCCGTTTTCGAAGCTTTTACGACCATCTCTCAGTACATCTTCCGAAATATCGCCTAAGTTTATGTACAAATATCCACCAGAATGATTTTGATCATAAACAAACGGATCCATCAACCAAAATTCTATAAATTCATAATTAGCAGCTTCAAAATCGTTTGTTTCAATACGACGCATAATTCCTCCCCACATTTTTTGTGGGTTAAGTAAATTTCCATCGCTATCTACATCGAGAGTGTAATTGTATATTCCGCGTTCTTTTGGATAGTATGCTAAATTTAAAACTTGAATATAAGAAGGTTGTCCGCTTGGAAGCTGTTTATTAGGCCAGAGCTCGCGTTCAAAAATTTCACGTGTAAAGTGATTTGTTTGATCTGGTCCATTTAGTATGTAAGAAGGGATAGATGAGTTTCTGCGGTAAAATATGGAAGGATCTATAACATACCACGCTAGTCGAGCTCTCTTAAAATTACTTTGAACGTTATTCATTAAGTTTGCTTCTGGAAAAAGTGCAACTTGTCCTTGTGGCACAGAGGCAAAATGCCACGCACCAGGACTCGATAATGTGTACGACGATTTACTTCCTTCAAAATCATCAATATATGCAAGACCTTCTTTTTTATGTTCAATAGCTCGGCTATGCCCTGGAATAAAGTGAGCAAATTCACCAAACACTGTTATATTAGATGGGGCTTTTGTTTCTATAAATGGAAGTTTATCTACTAATTTTGTAATTAAAGGGGCATCGGTTCTATAGCTGCTATTTAATCCCCAGATAGTGTTAGATATAGGTTCGTCGCCTATACTAACTTTTTGAGTTAAAGGTCGCTCTGTTAAATTTAAAATTGTTGCACCAACGTTAAAATCTTTATTAAATTGATAGTTTAAATGAGTTCCTATTAGTGTTTTGCTTTGTATATTGAATAATGATTGACTTTCGAGTGATACTTTTATGGGCATCCCAGATTGTAAAATTCCTTGATTTATTATTTTAACTCTTCCTAATAAATAATCTACTGTATAATCAACGTTTTCGGTAAGTTTTTGTCCACCAGCTGTAACAACAACAGCACCTTGTGGAATATTCATTGCATTAAGTGAAATATCGCTTCCGCTTGCCGATTTGTATGAGCCTTTTATGAAAAATTTGTTTTTTTCTGCAACTTGACGTGCTTTGCTTTGAGTAGAGTCGTATAATTCTGTATAAGCAAAATTCTTGGCATCGTTAAGATATAATGGGTTATTGTTGTATATCTTTTCATAAAGATATTTTCCAAAAGGTTCTTTAACAGGGAATATTACTCTACCATTTGAAGAATTAATAGTTACTTTATCAATAAAATCGAATCTTCCATCTTTTACAGGATCTAAGTTGTTGTTTAAATTATCTAATTGCAACACTTCGAGTAGTTTTTTATCTTGAATGTTTCCTGCAGGTACTTGTTGGGTGGCAGAACCTGTTTTATCGTTTTGATACCAAATATCTAATATAAAGTCTTGATTATTTACTTGGTATGCTCCTAATGAATAAATATTTTTCATCATTAATCGCCATGTTGGATTTTTAGGACTCAGTGAAGTTGGTTTAATAAGTTTTAGAATTAAAGTATTTGGTGCAGGCACTGTGTTTGAAAATTCACCAACGCGGTATGTTTTACCTCCAACAACATATTCGTAAGCAATGGCTAATACTTCGTCTGCGTTTAGTGCCGAGTTTAGCGAAATATATCCGAGATTTGGATGATATGTATATTCTGAAGGATTAAGCATTCTCATAGATTCTACTTTTTCATAATCTGTTCCTTGAATAAATTGGTTTTGATGTAAAATATTAGATACTTTTGATATATCTCTTATTTCTGGGAATTGATATTCTATTGTTGATAACGAGTTAATTGTGTCTTGTGGAAAAGGAACATTAATAAATGGGTTTAACGATACCTGATTAGAATGTATATTAGATGTACCATCGGGAGCAAGACCTTCGCCTAAATCGGTAAATGCAACTACATTACGAGTATCGGTGGTATTTCCTTGTTTGTTGGTTACCCAAACTTCCATTCGTGTAATTGTTATTCCACCGCCAATAACTGGCAGGTTTTCAAGAAATTTGTCGTAATAATCGTAGAAAAATTTTCCAATAAAAAAATGTTTGTTTGCTTCATATTGATCGGCCCAAACGTTGAATTCACTTACCTGAGCACCTCCCTGAACTTCAATTACTTGCGATTTGCCTTTTTGTTGAGAAAAAATATTGGAAACGGTAAGTTTTCCGAATTGTAATTCGGTTTTTATACCAAATAATGTGTAACTTCCTGTTATTAAAGAGCCTTGTAGAGGAAGGCTAACATTTCCGGCTTCAATTTTTTTTATTATTTCGTCTTCCTTGCCTTCGTAAGCAAGTTTCATTTTGTTTTCAAATTCAAAAGAGGCTTCTGTATTGTATTTAGTGCTGATTTCTAATTTATCGCCAATCTTTCCGGTAACGCTCATCTGAATAATTTCTCTAAAGTCGAATGTAAAAGTTCTACGTTCTCGCATTGGTAGAGCAGGATTGTCGTTTTTGTTGTATTTTAATTCAAAAATAAGTTCGGCAAAACCTTGTGGTTTTATGTCAATTACGTTTGTACCGAAAATTTGTTCAAATGCTTGTCCTGGAATAGTTATTTGTGGAATAAGTGAAGATTTGTGTTCAAAGTTTTCTGACATAAAACGTTGACGCCAATAATTTCTAAGAGCTTTGTCGAAAGATTCTTTTTTATATTCTTCGAAGCTATATATTTGTGGATAACGATAATGTAAATTGCCAATTTTTTCTGTTACAATAAATTCATTGTTATGATGATCGTATTCTACTTCTGTTTTAATGTTTGAGGGTTTTTGAAGGAATAGTTTTGATTCATATCCTTCATCTGTTCCAGGTATTATGCCTTGATCTTTAAAAGGATAAGGTAAGGTTTTTATGCTGTCTTTATTTCCAGTATCGGGTGGTGTTATAAATTTTGGATAATGACTTGTAATTGTTGATGGAACTTGCCAAATTAATGGATACATTGATAATAAAAAAGAATAGAAAATAATATGTGTCCAAAAAAGTTTCAAAACTTTTACATTAATTTTAGTGCTTGTTTTATTAACTCTTCCGTAGTTAAGTTTGGATTATTTTTTAATATTTTATCCAGTGTTTTTTCTGCTATGTTTTTATTATATCCTAACATAATCAATGCTGATAACGCTTCTTCTTTAATTGTATTGTGTGAAGGTGTAAAAATTTCTTCATTTCTTTCTACTTTACCAATTTTGTCTCTTAATTCAACAATTAAACGTTCTGCTGTTTTTTGGCCAATACCTTTTATGTTTTTCAGTTCCGAAACTTTTGCTTGTTGTATGTAGTTGATAAGTTCGTTACAAGAACTAGCCGATAATATAGTTCTTGCTGTATTAGCTCCAACACCACTAACGGAAATTAGAAGTTTAAAAAAGTCTCGTTCTTGTTTTGTACTGAAGCCATAGAGAAAATGCGCATCTTCTCGAATTATAAGATGAGTATAGAGTATAATTTCCTGATTTTTAAATGATAGAATAGAAGAATATGTTTGTAATGATATTTCTATTCGATATGCTAAGTTAGAATTTTCTAAAATTGCAAATGTAGGATTTAGTTCAACAATATTACCACGTATGTATTCGTACATAATTTATTCGTTTGTTGATTCTTTTTTAATGGTTTCGACGGGGTTTTTTGTATATTCTGCATATTCCATTCGTTTTTTGTAAATGTCTATTGCAGCATATAATGCATGTCTGAAAGATGACGGGTTTGCCATGTTTTTATCGGCTATATCAAAAGCAGTTCCATGTGCAGGAGAAGTTCTAATAACTTGTAAACCAGCTGTAAAATTAACACCTGTTTCAAAAGAAAGTAATTTAAAAGGAATTAATCCTTGATCGTGATACATAGATAAAACAGCATCAAATTTTTTGTACGATAATGAAGCAAAAAAACCATCAGCCGGATATGGTCCCATAGCCATTATTTTTTCTTCTCTTGCTAATTTTAATGCAGGCACTATAATTTCATTTTCTTCTTTTCCAATGATACCATTATCTCCAGCATGTGGATTAAGACCTAGTATTGCAATTTTTGGTTTGGTAATTCCGAAGTCTTTAATTAAACTTTGGTTAAGTATTTTTAATTTTTCTAATATAATTGAAGTGTTAATTAAACTTTTTACTTCTTGTAATGGAACATGATTGGTTACTGTAGCAATTTTTAAGTTTTCTGATATTAAAAACATTAAAACGTTTTGTGAGCCAAATTTTTGTTGCAAAAATTCTGTATGTCCTATAAAGTCGAAATTTGCAGATTTAATGGCATGTTTGTCAATTGGGGCAGTTACTATTGCATCTAATAATCCTCTTTTTAAGTCTTCTGTTGCTCTTTCGAGCGAAATAAATGCGGCTTTACCGCTAGTTGGGCTAGGTATTCCTGGTTCTGCTTTGTATTCGTCTGTTAAAACATTTATTAAATTTGGTCGCTTCAGATTTGCTTCCGATGGATGTTTTATTAAATTGAAGCTAAAATTTTCTAGTCCTATATTTTTGCGGTAGTATGCAGCTATTTTTGATGAACCATATACTATTGGTACGCATAAATCTGTTATATAGTTTTCTGAAAGAGTTTTAAGAATAATTTCGTATCCAATTCCATTAATATCACCATGTGTTATGCCTATTTTTAATTTTTGCGTTCTCATAAGTCATTATATTAAGGTTAAATTACTTGTACCTGTATGAGTTGTGAAAGTTATAATTGGCAATTCACCAGCAGAAATAAATATTTCTTTATATTTTTTTAATTTTTTATCTTTAATTTGAATGGTAGTACCTTCTGTTTTATTTTCAATATTTGTTATTTCGAATGTCCAAGAGCTATCGGGGAAATACACTTCTACAGAATTGTTATTATACCTGAATTCTATATTTATGTTATCTTCTTTTGCTGTTCCATCTGGTAAGGTGTAAAATATTTTTGATATCTTATATTCTGAATATGTTATAGTATCTTGTTCTTTTAAAACAGAAACTTGATTATCTGTTTTTTGTGAATTACACGAAAAACATAAAATTATTAATAAATAAAATATTTTTTTCATACTTTTTTTAATTTATTTAGTTGTTCTAATTGTTTTTTTAAAGTATTTAGTTTTTTTTCCGCATCATTTTTTTTAGCAATTTCGTTTTCTACTACATTTTTTGGTGCCTTTGAAACGAATTGTTCGTTGTTTAGCTTTTTAAGAATTGAAGACAAAAATCCTTCATAATAGTCAATTTCCTTTTGAATTTTAAAAATTTCTTCTTCTGTATTAACATAGTTGCTTATTGGAATTAGATACTCAATAGTACCTACTAGAAAAGTAATTGTTATGTTACGTGGTTTTCCGTATTCAATTTTTTCAATATTTCCCAATTTTAATATTACAGATAAATATTGTTTTAAATGATATTTTTCGTCATTAGTATTTATAAAAAGGTGGAGTTTTTCTTTAAATGGAATATTATTTTCTGTTCTTATATTACGAATGTTTGTTATTATGTTTTTTATTTCTTCGAATTGTTCAATTATCCCTTTATCGAAAAAACTTGCTGATGGATAACTTGTAATCATTATTGATTCTCCTTCGTTTCGTTGATGGATATTATGCCATAGTTCTTCAGTTATAAATGGCATAAAAGGATGTAGCAATTTTAATAATAAATCGAAGAAATTTAGAGTTGTTTTATATGTAACAGCATCTATTTTTTGACCAAATGGCGGTTTAATTATTTCTAAGTACCACGAAGCAAAATCGTCCCAAAACAATTTATAAATTTCCATTAAAGCTTCAGATAGACGATATTTAGAAAAATCATCTTTAATGTTAATTATAGTTTTATTCATTGCTTGTTCGAACCATAATGTTGCTTTAATGGCATGCTCGGGTTGTTTAATGTTTTCGTCTGTTTCCCATTGTTTTATAAGTCGGAAGGCGTTCCATATTTTATTGCTAAAGTTTCTTCCTTGTTCAGTTAGACTTTCGTCGAAAAGCAAATCGTTACCTGCAGGTGAACATAGAAGCATTCCTACACGAACACCATCGGCACCATATTTGTTAATCAGTTCTATAGGATCAGGAGAGTTTCCAAGCGACTTGGACATTTTACGTCCAATTTTATCTCTTACAATACCTGTTAAATATACATTATTAAAAGGTTTTTCTTTAACATATTCATAACCTGCTATAATCATTCTTGCTACCCAGAAAAATAAAATTTCTGGAGCAGTTACTAAATCGTTTGTCGGATAATAATATTTCAATTCCGCATTATTAGGATTTCGAATACCATCGAAAACAGCTATTGGCCAAAGCCAAGAAGAAAACCATGTATCTAAAACATCTTCATCTTGATATAAATCGGAAATACTAATATTAGGATATTTTTCTTTTGCTAATTTTAAAGCTTCTTCTTCATTATTTGCAACGACAAATTCATTTTTATTATTGTAAATGTACCAAGCAGGTATTCGATGCCCCCACCACAATTGACGGCTAATACACCAATCTTTCACATTTTCCATCCAGTGACGATAAGTGTTTTTAAATTTTGCAGGAATTATCTTAATATTATCATTTAAAACATTTTCAAGAGCAGGTTTTGCAAGTTCTTTCATTTTTAAAAACCACTGGCTTGAAATTCTTGGTTCTATAACAATATTAGTTCTTTCACTATAACCAATTTTATTTGTATAATTTTCAGTTTTAATCAGCAAATTACGATTTTTTAGTTTGTTTGCAACTAATTTACGAGCTTCGAAACGATCTATTCCAATAAAAAATTGAGCATTTTCGTTAAGTGTTCCATCTTCATTAAGAACATCTATTATGTCCAAATTATGTTTAATGCCAATTTCGTAATCGTTAGGGTCGTGAGCAGGAGTGATTTTTAAAGCTCCAGTACCAAATGTTTTATCAACATATTCATCTGTGATAATAGGTATTATTCTATTAACAAGCGGTACAATTGCTCTTTTTCCCTGGAATTTTTTGTAACGCTCATCTTCTGGATGAACACATAAAGCTGTGTCGCCCAATATTGTTTCTGGTCGAGTAGTTGCAACAGGAATATATTCATTTGTTCCTTCTACAAAGTATTTTACATAATAGAGTGTTGATTGTTCTTCTTTGTATATAACTTCTTCGTCAGATAAAGCTGTTTTAGCTTGTGGATCCCAGTTGACAATTCGAGTTCCTTTGTATATATAACCTTTTCTGTATAAGTCAACAAAAACGTTTATGACACTTTCGTAGTAATGTGGGTCCATTGTAAAACAAGTACGTCGCCAGTCGCAAGATGCACCAAGTTTTTTTAATTGTTCAAGAATAATTCCTCCATGTTTTTCTTTCCATTCCCATGCATGTTTAAGAAATTCTTCTCGTGTAAGGCTATGTTTTTCTATACCTTCGCTTTTTAGTTTAGCTACAACTTTAGCTTCCGTTGCTATTGAAGCGTGGTCGGTACCAGGGACCCAACATGCATTTTTCCCGTGCATTCGTGCATAACGTATTAGTACGTCTTGAATAGTGTTATTAAGCATGTGTCCCATATGAAGTACACCGGTAACATTTGGCGGTGGAATAACAATTGTATATGGTTCTCTATTGTCTGGATTTGACTCGAAGAGTTTATGTTTTAACCAATACGAATACCATTTTACTTCTACTTCATTGAAATTGTATCGAGTATCAAAGATTGTCATAAAATAAAATTATGACCGCAAAATTAGCAAATTATTTAAATTAAAACTTAAATTGAATCTTGAACTTAAAAAGAAAAAAATAAATAAACCACATAATAGTATAATTAAAAAATTAACAAAGATTTTAAATAAAAAGGCAACTATTTTTTGTTTAAGGTCGTCTTTATTAAAAAAATTCTATGAGATTGTATTTAACTTTTATAATTATTTGTTTAAGCATTAGTGCTTATTCACAAATACAAATTAATTCTTCATATACTCCTCAACAATTAGTTCAAAATTTTTTTGTAGGTGGTGGGGTAACTGTAACTAATGTATCATTTCAAGGCTTATCTGGTGGTACAGGTTGTAGTCAAATTGCTTACTTTTCTAATGGAAATACTACACCACTTGGTATGGCTTCTGGTATTGTATTGGCAACTGGTTGTGTGCAAAATGTAGCACAATCTGGTAATGCATTTATGAGTGATCAAGTTGGCAGTCCTGGATTGCCACTTATAAATCAAATTACAGGTGGTACTTCTTATGATGGTGCTATGTTGTCATTTGATTTTATTCCACAAGATTCTCCAATTATGTTTAGATATGTTTTTGGTAGTGAGGAATATCCCGAATATGTAGGATCTCAATATAATGATGGTTTTGGATTTTTTGTTACAGGACCCAATCCATCTGGTGGTACTTATAATAATGTTAATATTGCATTAATTCCAAACACATCAACACCTGTTACAATTAACAACGTTAATGGTGGTTCATATAGTCAATATTACATAAATAATAATGGTTCAAGCAATCAGCCTGTTTTTGATGGATTTACAACTCCTTTGGTAGCACAATTAAATGTTGTTCCATGCCAACAATATACAATAAGAATAGCCATTGCCGATGTTGGAGATCGAAAATATGATTCGGGTGTATTTTTGCAGCGTAATTCATTAGCAACAGATGCAATAGATTTAACTATAACTTATTCGACCGGAAGTGCTCCAGCTGTGGAAGGATGCTCTTACGCAACTATTACTGCATCAACAGCAGTGCCGCCCACATCACCTGCTACAATAACGTGGACAATTTCTGGAACAGCCACTAATGGAGTAGATTGTAATACTATTCCTACGCAAATTACTATTCCTGCAGGTCAAACTTCAAGTAGTATAACAGTTACACCCATTTTAGATGGATTAACAGAAGGACTAGAATATATTGTTTTAACAAGAGTTGATGCTTGTGGAAATACGAAAAGAGATACTATATATTTTCAGGATAATAGCCCTTTAAGTGTTAATGCAGGGCAAGATCAAACATTGTGTCAATCTGCTTTACCTGCTACACTAACAGCAACACCAAATGGTGGAGCAGCTCCGTTTGAATATCAGTGGAGTAATAATTCAAATTCACAAACAATACAAGTATCGCCTACTTCAACAACACAATATAATGTAACAGTTACAGATGCTTGTGGTCAAACTGCAACAGATAATGTTGTTGTTAATATTATACCTAATCCTACTTCAAATTTTACAGCTAATACGCCTATTTGTGCAGGTGATATTGTTAATGTTGTTTATACAGGAAATGCATCTGCTTCGGCTACGTATAATTGGAATTTTTCTGGTGCAACAATAATTAGTGGTGGCACAGGTCAAGGTCCTCATCAAATAACATGGAACACAGCTGGCAATTACAACATAAGCCTAACTATTACAGAAGGTGGCTGTAATAGCCAACCTTCACAGCAATCAATTACAGTATATGATCAAGGGTCATCATATTGTTGTACTATGCCAAATCCAAATGCAGGACCAGATAAAAATGTATGTGGTTTTACTACAAATTTAGAGGCTATACCTTCTATGAATGGTATGTGGACATCAGTTCCACCAACAGCTAATATTTTACAACCAAATAACCCAAACAGTCAGGTAACTGTGCCTTCAGCTGGAACATATCAATTTATATGGACAGAATCAACTTCGGCATCTTGTGTTAATAGAGATACTGTAGTAATTACATTTATACAACAACCACAAGGAGATGCTGGAACATCGGCTGTTGTTTGCTCTCATACATATCAAATGAGTGCTAGCGCAAGCATAGGAATTGGAACTTGGTCGGTTACTCCTTCTAATGGTGTTAATATTGCAGCTTCAAATAATCCTAATACAACTGTTACAGTTCAAAATGATGGTGTTTATACATTTACTTGGACAGTAAACAATAATGGATGTATTAATACTTCACAAGTACAAATAGGTTTTTATCAGATGCCAAATGCTAATGCAGGTCCTGACAACGCTGTTTGTCAGTTAAACTATACTTTACAAGCAATACCTTCAGTCGGAATAGGTTCATGGATAGGTTTTGGACCAGGGCAAATTCAATTTAGTGATATTCACAGTGCAAATTCTTCTGTTACTGTAACAACAACAGGTACTTATATGTTTGTTTGGACAGAAGATAATTCAAATGGATGTGTTGACAGTGATACTGTTGTAATTCAATTAACTCAAACCCCAACAAGTTCTTTTACAGCAACAAATATAAATTGTTATGGGCAGCCTTCTAATGTTACTTATACAGGTATAGCTGGTTCAGGGTCAGTATTTACTTGGAATTGGGACGGAGGATCGGTAATTCCAGGAACTGGGCCTGGGCCGCATCAAGTTAGCTGGTCAACAGCTGGTTCGCATACAATATCTTTAACCGTATCGCTTAATGGTTGCACTTCTTCTCCAACAACTGTTGTTTTGTTCAATCCCACACCAATAACAACCTCTTTATCAAAAGTAGATTTATTATGTAAGGGCGACATGTCTGGTTCAATAAATTTAACCGTTTCAGGCGGCACAGCTCCTTATAGTTATCAATGGAACAATGGTGCAGCTGTTGAAGATTTATCTGCTATTCCTGGCGGTATATATACTGTAACAGTTACAGATTCAAATGGTTGTACAAAAACTGATGGAATAACTGTAAATGAACCCTCTGCATTAGTTATTTCTCTTACACCTTCTCAATATATTTGTCAGCATATGCCAGCTTATTTAAATATTTCTGCTTCTGGTGGCACACCTCCTTATCAGTATTTTTGGGATGGACAACCTTCTAATCCGTCTATTGTTGTTACACCTACTACTAATACAACATACTCTGCATACGTTGTAGATGCTAATGGCTGTCAAAGTCAGTTAGCTACAACAACAGTATATGTAGCACCAGAAATTCATGTGAACATTATGGCTAATACTACAAGTGTTTGTCCAGGCGATCCGGTAGTAATTACACCTGTTATATGGGGAGGGGTAGGACCTCCTTATGCTGTATATAATCATAATGGCGATTTAGTAACACCACCTATTTACATATATCCAACTCAAAGTGGTTGGTACCATATACGTGTAGAAGATGCTTGTATTAGTTGGGACACAGCAAGTATTTACATTAATGTTTATCCATTGCCACCTGTTAATATTCTTGCCGATACACTTCAGGGATGTCGTCCCCTCACAGTTCATTTTATTGAAGTAAATCCAGATAGTGGTCAAACTTATCTTTGGAATTTTGGCGACAATTCTAATTTATCTTTAGCAAAAAATCCTGTTCATACTTACCAGTCGGCAGGAGTTTTTGATGTTAGTCTTACAGTTACATCAATTTATGGTTGCAAAAATACTGTTGTGTATAACGATATGATAAAAGTATGGCCAACGCCTGTTGCACGTTTTACATGGCATCCAGAAATAGTTACAGAAGTTAAGCCAGTAATAAATTTTGTAAATTTAAGTAGTGGTGCTTATACATATCAATGGATGTTTGGAGATGGAGATTCTTCAAGTCATATAAATCCAATACATCAATATCCAAAAGCTGGTGAATATGAAGTACAATTAGTAGCACTAACAAACAAGGGATGCAAAGATACTACTAAAGCTATAGTAAAAATATTAGAGCAATATACTTTTTATGCGCCAACAGCTTTTAGTCCTGATGGAGATCGTAATAACGATTATTTTTATATTATGGCACATGGCATAAAGCAAGAAGGCTTTATGCTTGAAATATATGATCGTTGGGGTGAAATAATATGGAAAACAGATAAGTTTTATAAAGAATTAGAACGTAGTGAAAAATGGGATGGTAGAGCTAAAAATAATGAGATAGTACCTGTAGGAACATATACTTGGAGATGTGTATTTAGAGATGCTTTTGACAGAACAAATGTTGAAGCTGGCTCAATAACTATTATTCGTTAATTTTATCTTTTTCAATATTGAAGTTAGTTATTATAATAAATAGTGATGCCATAAAAAAAGGTATTAAAGGAATTTTGTAACGAACTAATGCTCCAAAATTTGCTGTGGTAATACCAATTATAAACGCAAAAACAAATGAAAATATTAAACTAAAAACAATAAAAGAATCGCTTAAAACAATTTTCTGCATGTAAATAAATCCGTGTTTTCTCCAGGTTAATATTGATAAAAGTAAAACATAAAAAGTCATAAAAAGGAAAATGAAATTTTCTGTTGCTGCTATTAATGAAGGTATATTTTTCGCCTCCCAAATAAAAGGTCTATACAATCCAGCAGTTATAGCTAAATGAGTTTTCGATAAAACTCCTGGAATAGTTGGTTCAAATTTTCCGATATTAAAACTATTGCCTCCATAATATTCTCTTGTTAAGTCTTCTTGAATTTCAACAGCTTGTTTTAAAAGATTATCTAAAGAAGAATAATAACCTCCTACTATCTGTCCTGTTGTTAAAATTATGTTTGTTCCAATAATAAAAACAACAGCAATTAAAATTGGGAATATCAATGTTTTCAAAATCCTATTTTGAATTATTTTCATATTTGCATGTATAATACTTAATAGAGTAGAAACTACTACAGCGAAAAAAATATATGGTCTTATAGAGATAAGAATAAAAGAAGCGAAAAGAATTAAAAAAATATGCTTTGTAATCTGTTTTCTCAAAACAAACAGATAGTAAAAAGAAATAAAAAAATAACAAGTAGCCATAAGCGTGTAAGAATCTTTTAATAGTCCACTACCCCAAAACAAAGTAGATGGGATAAATAAAACAGAAAAAGCTGATGTTTTAATACTTTTTGGAAAAATTTGTACTAAAAGACGAAATAATTTCCATAACCCACTATAAGTGAAGGCTGCAATAAGAATAGTTATAGCTACAAAACTTTTTCCGCTGAGTAAAAAAAATGGGACACTAAATCGAACAACTGAATAAGAATTAGGATCGAAATAATAATATGGATAACCAATATCAGGACCAAAAGCACTTGCATTTTCGTATGTAAGTTTTCCTAGCATTATTTCAACAAATTTTACGAAATCTTTGAATGCCAGATTGAAAAGACTTTCAGTAGATTGAAAATACATAAGTGTGTCGCCATCAACATAATGAAATATATAAACAGCTATAAATGCAATACTTCCAAAAATTTTAGCAAATAAGCCAGGTATAAAGTATTTATATTCAGGATATTTATTTATTTTTCTTATACGAACAACGTACGCATAAATAAAGATTAAAGTAATATAAAAGATGGGAAAAATTGCATCCCAAACAGAAAGTATATCAGTCCCTATTTTGTATGTGTACATGTTATAAAAAAATTATTTAGCTTTGCATCTGATGCAGATTTCTATAATTATACCAACACATAATCGTTCAAAAATAGTTAATAAAACTATACAAAATACTCTAAACGTTTTACAAGATAAAAATATTGAATTTGAAATTATAGTTGTAAATGACGGTGAAGAAAAAGTTTATTACGAAGATAAAAGAGTTAATATAGTTAAGAATCAAAAAAAAGGTGTTGCATCGGCACGTAATTATGGAGTATCTTTATCGAAATACGAAAATCTTTTATTTTTTGATGATGAAATGTTATTAAATGATCAATCTATTGAGATTTTATTTGACTTTTTTAATTCATATAAAAAAGACCAATTTTGTTTAAATATAGATTGGATATATCCAGATAACTTGATAAATTTATGTAAAGCAAATAACTTTGGAAGATACCTAATTAAAATAGATTATATAAGTATGAAAGGTAGGTTTTGTGGGAAATATTGGAAGCCTAAAGATGAATTTGAGTTACCTATGTTGTCTTCAACTTTTTTAGCAATATCTAAAAAAAACTTTTACAAAGTTGGTGGTTACAACGAATTATATCCTTTTGCAGGTTTTGAAGATTACGATTTTGCATTACGTGTCAAAAATGCGGGAATAAAAACTTTACTAAATACTAAAATAACTATATACCACAATGAAGAGGATAGGTTAGATATAAATGATTGGATGGCAAGACGTTACCGCGAAGGAGTTACACGTGCAAAATTTGTAAAACTTAATAACGATAACCAGTTTTTAATAAAACATAAATTTTTAAAAAGAAAAATATACGAATTAGTTTATTTAAAAAGGAACTTAATTATAAAAATAACAAAGTATTTAGATCATAAATGTTTCGATTTTTTAACTTTTTTAATTTTTAAAATTCTTACAGGAGCATACACCTGGAAAGGATATAAAGATGAAATCCAGAAAAATTAAAATATTTTCTGTTTTTTCTAATATCGAATTTGCCAATGAATTTTTTTGGTATGCTAAATACTTAGATAAAGATAAATTTAATCTTATATGTGTTTTTTTAAATGAAAAAACATCACCATTACAAGAAATTTTTAACAGTTACCAAATTACAACACATTTTATTCGATATTCTGGAAAAAAAAGCATATTAAGTGCTTCGTTAAAACTAGCTTATCTTTTATTAAAACATCAGCCCGATATTATTCACCCACAATTATTCGATGCAAGTTTTATAACTTTAACAATAGCAAGAATATTGACTTTTAAAAAAAGAATTTATACCCGTCATCATAGCGATTATCACCATGTATATCATCCAAAAGCCGTGAAATACGATAAATGGATAAACAAATGTGCTAAAAAAATTATTTGTCCATCACAACAAACAAAAAGAATTTTAATAGAAAAAGAAAATGTTCCAGAAAAAAAGATTGTAGCAATAACACATGCATTCGATTTTTCTTCATTTACAATAAATTTAAAAGATGAATTCAAAAAAAAATATAATTTAAATGGTAACCCAATAATAGGTGTAGTATCTAGATTTACCGAATGGAAAGGCGTTCAATATACAATACCTGCTTTTAAAAAATTATTAAATACACATAATAACGCTTTGCTTGTTTTAGCAGGAACTAAAGGAAATTATGAAAACGAAATAAAAAAACTTCTTTCCGAAATACCTAACAAACAATATCGTATTATAGAGTTTGAGCCTGAGATTTATTCTCTTATAGCTAATTTTAATATTTTTGTACATGTACCTATATACAAAGAAGCAGAAACTTTCGGACAGGTTTATGTAGAGTCATTTGCTTTAGGAATACCATCAATAATAACACTATCGGGAATTGCAAGCGAAGATGATATTTTTAGAAAATATGCAGAAGTTGTAAATTACAAAGATACCGAAGCTATATACAATGCAATGATAAAAATAATGAGTAATTACGAACACTACATTGCTCAAATGTCTTTAGCAAAAGAAGAAATTTATAAAAAATACGATTTTAAAAACAAAATAGAAGCAATTGAAAATTTGTATCTCGAACTTATGTCAAAATATAAATGAATAACTTAGTTTCCATAGTAATACCTGCATATAATGCAGAACCTTTCATAAAAGATACAATAAAATCAGTTTTAAATCAGACATATGACAATTGGGAGTTGATTGTTGTAAATGATGGTTCAATTGATAAAACTTTAGAAATAATAAAATCTTTTAACGACATACGTATAAAGATTATAAATCAAACTAACAGTGGTGTTTCTGTTGCAAGAAATAATGGAATGAATATTTCAATGGGCGATTTTATTGTTTTTCTCGATGCCGACGATATTTTTTCAGAAAATTTTATTGAAAAACGATTGATTTGCTTGTTGTCTAACCAAAACATAGGATTTTGTTGTAGCGAAGTTTTTCATTTTAAAAATAATGTAAATGAAATAATTGAGAAAAAGATAGGAACTTTTGAAAATATTGAAGAAAACATATTACTATACAATAAAGGTTTTGACTCAGTTCCTTCTAACTATATGTTTAGAAAATCAGTTTTAAAACAAAATAATATATGTTTCGATAAAAGATTATCAAGTACTGCCGACAGACTATTTTTATTAGAATTAAATAAATTTACAATTGGTAAATTTGTAGAAAATGCTCCTTTATATTACAGAATTAGCGAAAATAGTATGTCAAACAAATTTAACAAAAAATTAGTTGACGACAATATTTTGTATTTAAGGATATTAAAAGAAAAAAAATTGATACCACCATCATTAAAAAATGAAGTTTATATAATACATTCTTACATATTTGGAACTGCTTGCTTAAAATTGAAAAGATTATGTTTTATTGAATGGTATATTAAAGGGCTTTTTATAAATCCATTAAGATTTTTTAAAATAATATTTACAAAACTGCAAAATAAAAGTTGATATTTTAAATTTATAAATTGTATTTTTGCATATAAATTAGACTAAATAAAAATTGTATGATGCTAATAGAAATAAAAATTCCCCAAATGGGTGAAGGAATTATTGAAGCAACAATTATAAAATGGCATGTAAAAGTTGGTGATAAAGTTAAAGCAGACGATGTTTTATGCGATATAGCCACAGATAAAGTAGATTCAGAAATTACTTCGCCCGAAGATGGAACTGTAAAAGAAATACTTTTTGAAGAAGGAAGTGTTGTCGGTGTTGGTAAGACTATTTTAAAGTTAGAATCGCTTAAAACTGTTGGTGAAGAAGTTGTATATACAACAGCTTCTGGAAATCCTGAATTTAATACTTTTGCTACACTTCATCCCAAAGATTTATCTGCTACCGTAGAAGAAAAAACAGAATATACACGAATGCAACTTAGCCCATTAGTAAAACAAATATTACTTCAACATAAAATTTCAAATGACGAATTGCAAAATATAAAAGGAAGTGGAATAGATGGTAGAATAACAAAGGAAGATGTTTTGCAATATATAGAAAATAGAAGCACTTTTAAGAAAGAAGAAATAAAAATTACAAATATTGAACCTGAAAAAGAACAAATTTACACAATAACAAACGAAGATACAGTTATTGAAATGGACAGAGTTCGAAAATTGATTGCCGAACATATGATTCGTTCAAAACAAACTTCTGCACATGTTACATCATTTGTTGAAGCTGATGTTAGTCGTATAGTTTTGTGGAGAGAAAAAAATAAAGAAAATTTTAAAAATAAATTTAATATAAATTTAACTTTTCTACCTGTGTTTATTCAGGTTTTATCAAAAACATTGCTAAAGTATCCTATGCTAAATTCTACTATAGATGGGAACAGAATAATACTTAAGAAAAACATTAATATAGGAATAGCAACAGCTCTACCAAATGATAATTTAATAGTTCCGGTTTTAAAAAACGTTGACCAACTTAGTTTGATTGGAATAATAAAAGGAATACACGATTTAGTAACAAGAGCAAGAGAAAATAAACTATTGCCAAACGAAATTACCGGTGGAACTTTTTCAGTTACTAATCTTGGTACGTTTGGAACTCTAGCAGGAACACCAATTATAAATCAGCCTCAAGTGGCAATTTTAGGAATAGGAACTATAAGAAAAGTTCCATCTGTTATAGAAACTAACGAAGGCGATGTTATTGCAATACGTTCAAAAGTAATACTTTCACTTTCATTCGACCATAGAATTATTGATGGAATGATGGCAGGTAAATTCTTAAAAGACTATTCAAATGCAATACAAAATATTACAATAGACGAATTGTAACAAAATGTCTCTATAATTTTTTTTTAAAATTAAATTAAATGATGTAAGTTTGTATAACTTTTATAAAAAGATGTTAATTACATCGCATCGAATAATATTAACCGTTTTTATATTTTTTTATACTTTTTTGTCTTTATATTCACAAGACATTAAGAAAAAATTTGTAGATGCAGAGTATCATTTTATGTACGAAGAATATGACTTGGCTTTACCTATATACTTAGACATATTTAGCAAAGATACTACCAACGCTAATATAGCATATAGAATTGGCGTATGTTATATTTATCAAAAATCACCATCAGAGAAAAAAAAAGCTATTAGGTATTTGGAATATGCAGTTCAAAATATTAGTAAAAAATATAAAGAAGGATCATATCTCGAAAAGAAAGCACCACCTGACGCATGGTTTTATCTTGGAACAGCTTACAGAGATAATATGGAATTTGAAAAAGCAATATCAGCATTTAAAAAATTTACACAAACAGTTTCTGTTGGTAGTGTTTATTATATAGATTATGTAAATCGAGAAATTCAATGTACCGAAAATGCCAAACAAATTATAAAAAACCCTATAGAAATAGAACCTCAAAATTTAAGTGAAGTATTAAACGCTCCCGATGAAGTTCAAAACTGTCCAGTTGTTTCTGATGATGAATCAATTATAGTTTTTACAGCTGGCAAAAAAAATATTTTTTCAGCAGAATTAGATTTAAATGTAGCTAATGTTGATTATAAATTAGATGATATATATTTCTCAAAAAAAATTGATGGAAAATGGTCAGAAGTAGTAAATATATCTAAGCAATTAGGCATTGGTTCGCAACACCGTACTGTGCCAGTTTGTATAAGTTCAGATGGTACAGAATTATATCTTGTACGCGACGATAACGACGATGGAAACATTTACGTAAGTTATTATAAAAACGATAAATGGTCAAAAATGAAGCCATTGAATAAAAATATAAATACAAAATACTGGGAATCACACGCAACTATAACAAAAGATGGTAAAACATTATTTTTTACTAGCGATAGACCTGGCGGATTTGGCGGATTAGATATATATCGTTCAGACAAAGATGAAAAAGGCGATTGGGGACCTGCCGTAAATTTAGGACCTACCATTAATTCAATTTATGACGAAGAAACACCATTTGTAACAGGAGAAAATGGAAATTATACGCTTTATTTTAGCTCACAAGGTCATTATAGTATGGGTGGTTTCGATGTTTTTTATAGTAACTTGCTTAAAAATAATAAATGGTCAACTCCTATAAATATTGGATATCCATTAAACACTGTTGGAAACGATTTGTTTTATGTACCGAAAGCAAACGGAGAATATTTTTTCTTTCCTTTAAATAATAACGAACGAAGTGGTATAACAAAGAACAATATTTATAAAGCAAAGGTTAATTTACCTAATATGAAACCTATAGAAGAAAAGAAACCAACACAACCTCTTATAGTTACAATAAAGGGTAACATTAAACTTGCTGATAATGCTCCAGAGCTACCAGCCGATTTTTCGCTAATAGTATTAGATTCTCTGAATAATAAAAAAATTGAAAATGTAAAAATTAATAGAGATAGTGGTAATTTTTATTGTAATGTAACAACAGGTAATTATAAAATAACTTTTAAGGCTAATGGATACAATACACATAGTGAATATGTTATCTTGCCAGAAAATTTTTCGCAAAAAGAAGTTATTGTAGATGTATCGCTTCAACCTATAGAGGTTACAAAAGGCGAATATTTTGTTATCAGAAGTATATTTTTCGATTATGGAAAATATGAATTAAGAAGAGAGTCAGAAGTAGAATTACAGCGATTGGCACAACTTATGCAAAGGAATAAAAGCTTAATGGTAGAAATTGTCGGACATACCGATGCATTAGGAAGCGATAAGTTTAATCAAAAATTGTCAGAAAATAGAGCAAAAGCTGCTGTTGACTACTTAGTTTCGTTAGGAATTGAAAGCGATAGATTTGTTGCAAAAGGAATGGGCAAAAGCCAATTTATAGCAATAAATCAAAATCCTGATGGAACCGATAATCCGGAAGGAAGGCAGTTAAACAGAAGAGTAGAGATAAAGCTTTTAAATACTATTGCCGAAAATGTTATAATTGAAGATATAGCAGTTCCACCACATTTAAGGTTTAGAAAAGATGCTAAAGTTAAAGATGTAAATATTTATACCGTATTGTTACTTCAACAAAAGGAAAAACAATTAGACGTTAAAGAATTAAATAAATTGCTTTCATTAACTCAATTACTCAAAGAAGATACTTTATTTAAAAATGTGCCAAACCCAATTGAAGACAACAAAATTGGCGATATGTTGGTTTTTAATGCCGGAAAATTCAAAAATAAACCAGATGCTATGCGAATATTGAATATTGCTATTGATCAGGGATTTAACGATGCAACTATAATATCGACCGATGAACTAAGTAATATTAAAACAGAGATTACAAGAAATATAGCAAAACAAAAAGAAATAGATGAAGCAAATGTAAAAAAAGATTATACATTACAAATAAAAGCATTTACAACTCCAGTAGATTTATCGGTGTTTAAAAATTTAAAGGGAGTTGAGGAACATTTTTGTATTGATGGCATTTACCGTTATACTTATGGTAAATATAAAACTAGAGCAGAAGCTCAACAAGAGAAAGAAATAATAGAAACTCTCGGATACCATGATGCTTTTGTGGTAGAGCTTAGTAAATTCAAAGAAAAAGTAATTCAAAAATCAGAATTTACAATTCAGTTAAAATCGTCTTCTACTCCAATAAAACTGTCAGTATTTAAAAAATTTAAAGATGATGTAAAAGAACTAATTGGAAATGATGGTAACTTTAAATACATTTATGGTTCTTACAAAACAATAAGCGAAGCAAGAAAAGATCTTGATAAAATAAGGAAAGAAGGTTATACCGATGCATTCATTACAAATATGTTTGTATATAAGTAAATTTCATGTTTTATTTTTATGAATTTTTGTGTTTTCAATCTTTTATTTACATTATATTTTTATGAATAAACCGAGTAAAATTCCTTTAAAACGCTCAAACTCTTGATGTTAATATTTATTTGCGAATGGATTGAATAATAGTTAATTATACTATTTAACAATTTATGTTTTTGTTCTTTATTCATAGGTATAGAAACTAGTAAATCAATGTCGTGTGATAAAAATTTGTACCATAAAACAGAAATTTCTTTACTCAATGTATTACTATTTTTTTCATAAATATATTGGGCTTGAACTATATCGAAAAAGCAATTTTTTTCACTAAAATTATTATGAGGTTCTATACCAAAAAACATTGTAAGTTTAAATAACCCATATATGTGCCAAATACTTGTGTACGAGTTGGGATGTTGTTCAAGCTGCAAAACCCAGTTTTTTAAAAAATTAAATAATCGTTTGTCTGAATGTGGATAAGGCGATATTATGTATAAAAATTCTGCAAAAAATTGAACTATATTTAGTTTGTGTATATTTTCGTAAATTGAAATTATAATATCAGAACTATGTACCGATTCTAAATATTGAAAGTCTTTGTTTAGACGGATATTGGATTGAAATTTTATAATTGACATTGGTATTAAATAAGCAAAAATATTGTTTTTTCTTTTGTTTCTGACTAAAAAAGGCAATGTTCCATATTCTGCTGTTAGAATGTAAGCAATTTGTAACGAGTCGTTATAATGAATTTTTTTTAAAAAGATACCTTCTAATTCTTGTTTCATAAAGCAAAGTTAATAAATTAACATTAATAAACTTCAAAAAACATAAAATTAAGGTCAGAGAATTTAGATAGAAATTTTTATTTAATAATTCTACACTTTACTATAATCTTAATACTTGAATGTATTTATTTATAATTTATTGATGTATATTTGTTGTAAAATAATTTAAACATGTTATCGAAAAAAGCTCAATATGCGTTGTATGCAATTCGATATCTTGCAATGAAAAAAGATAAAAATCCAGTATTGATAAAAGAAATAGTTGAGGCAGAGAAATTACCGCAAAAGTTTTTAGAAGCTATTTTAGTTGATTTAAAAAACGCTGGAATTGTAAATAGCAAAAAAGGGAAAAATGGTGGTTATTATCTAATTAAAGAACCAAAAGATATAAACTTTGCAGATATAATAAGAATTTTTGACGGAGCAATAGCTCTTTTACCTTGTGCTACTTACAAATATTATGAAAAATGTACAAAATGCGAACAAGACGAAGATTGTGGATTAAGAAATGTAGTAAAAGAAATTCGAGATAAAACGGTTGCAATATTAAAAAGCTTAACCCTACAAGATGTTATTGACAGAGATAAAACGTCTCGTTATTTATGAAGGTATGAAATTGTATATCTTGTTTGTATGTATTATTTGTATAACATTTAGCTATGCTCAAAAAGTAGGCTTAGTTTTGAGCGGAGGTGGAGCTAGAGGATTAGCTCATGTTGGAGTACTAAAGGCTTTGGAAGAGAATCAAATTCCGATAGATTATATAACAGGAACTTCAATGGGAGCTATAATAGGGTCGATGTATGCAGCAGGATATTCACCATTAGAAATAGAAAAAATTGTTATAAGCAATGATTTTCAAAATTGGGCATGGGGCAAAATACCAAACGATTACATATATTACTTTAAAAAGAAAGAAAACGATGCATCGTGGATAGATCTTAAATTTAATTACGATACAACGTTTTCGGCAATTTTACCAACAAACATTGTTCCGCCACATTCGATGGATTTGGCTTTTCTCGAAATTCTTGCGCAAGCATCGGCAAAAGCAGAATATAACTTCGATAGCTTATTTGTCCCGTTTCGTTGTGTAGCTAGTGATGTTTATGCTAATGAGCCAATAATATTTTCAGAAGGAGATTTAGGTTCGTCTGTTAGAGCATCAATGACTTTTCCTTTTTATTTTAAACCAATTACCATTAAAGGACGTTTGATGTTCGATGGTGGTATTTACAACAATTTTCCTGTAGATGTTATGATTAAGGACTTTAATCCCGATTATATAATTGGTTCGGTTGTATCAAGCAATTCCTTACCACCATCGGAAGATAACATTTTATTACAAATTGAAAATATGATTGTTTCTAATTCGATATACGAAGTTCCAGATTCTAATGGTATATTAATAAAACCAGATGTGAGAAATGTAAAACTTATGGATTTTCATTTAGCAAACGAACTTATAAAAATAGGTTATGGTTCAGCAATGGCACAAATGAATAATATTAAACGACTTATTCCTGTTAGAATGGATAGCTGTTTATTAAATACTAAGCGAAAAAATTTTCGAGACAGTTTTAAGCCATTATATTTTAAAAATATTTATGTTTCTGGAATTAACTATAAGCAAAGCATATATTTACTTAAAAATTTTATGCATAAAAGCGATACAATTACATTCGATAAATTCAAAAAAGAATACTTTAAACTGATAGCAGACGACCAAATAGAAAGTATTTTTCCGAGAGCAAAGTATAACGAAAACACGGGATTTTATAATTTATTTTTAAATGTAAAACGCGAAAAACCATTTAAAGCACGAATAGGTGGAATTGTTTCATCAGATAATCTTAACGGAGGTTTTTTAGGTGCAGAATATAAATATTTACGACAATCGGCATATTCAATTTATGGTAATATATACTTTGGAAAGTTTTACAGTAGTTTATACAGCAGATTTCGTATAGATAATATTACAACTTTACCTTTTTACTTTCAAACATATATTTCGTTTAATCGTTTCGATTATTATCGTGGTAGTTCTTTTTTGTTTTACGAAGATAAAAGACCTTTATTTATTATTCAAAGCGAAAGATTAATAGGAACCGACATAGGTTTACCTGTTAAAAATCAGGCAAAATTTGTTTTTGGTTACCAAGCTTTCGATTTTAATTATTCATACTACCAGACCGTGAATTTCAATATTAACGATACTGCCGATTTTAGCTCTTTTGTTGGAACTTCACCGTTTATTTGTTACGAAAGAAATTCGCTTAATAATATTAATTTTCCTACAAATGGACATAAAATAAAATTTATAATGAGATATTATTTTGGTTACGAATTGTTTAAATCTAAAGCAGTTAATACCAGCAACGCAATTAAACAAAATTATCACCGTTGGTTGTATTTACTTTTTGAGACACAAAATTTTATTAAGATTACCAAAAAAAAATCATTTGCATTACAGACTTATAATGTTTTTTCTACTCAACCTTTGTTCAATAATTATACAGCAACTTTGCTTATGGCTTCGACCTATGCGCCAACTATACATTCGCAATCTATTTATTCTACAATGTTACGAAATCCTTCTTTTTTATCTTTTGCAACTTTATGGTTATACAATTTATCAGAAAAATTGCATTTTCAGCTTGGTGGATATCATTTTTTAGCTTTTAATTCAGTAAACAAAATAGAAAATGAATTAGTAATTGAAAAATGGAAATTCGGTAAATACAATCCTTTTCTTAGTGGAGCAATTGTTTTTACAAATTCAGTAGCAAATATTTCGTTAAGTTTAAACTATTATCCTTGGAATGTGCAACGTTTTTTCGGACAATTCAATATCGGATACTTAATTTTTAATCGAAGTGCGCATCCATAAATTTTTTTAAGATGTTGTATCTCGTTCAAGAACAAACTCAACATTAGTAGTGTCGAGCGATTGTTTCATTTCGTTTAATGTTTTTTGTTCGTCGTTTATGTTTTTGTTATTTTCTGATGAACACGACATAAAAAAACAAACAATACAAAATAGTATTAACTTTTTCATCTGCATAAAATTTAATAAATTACTAATTTACAATTATTTATAAAAAATGAACTTAATTTCTTTTTTCATCTTCATTAAATTTTTTGGTTCGACACCATAAGTTAAACACATTTTATTCATTCTTATTTGGTGTGCATATTTTTACGCTCATGTTTCATAATTGCTTTAAATAAATATGTTCGTTGTCAAAATATAAACAGCCTTTTTTTAAGAACTTCGCTGGTAATTTTAAAATTCTACCATTTTGATAATACCATATATCTTGTTCTAAGAGCGTTTCGTTATCGTGTAAAATTTTAACTATAGCTTTATTAGGATATTTAAAATAAAAGGCATTTATATTTTTAGCTTTTTCTAATTTTAAAACTTGATAGGTAAAAGGTGTATATGTTTGTGATGATTTAACCTGTAGCATAATAGCTTCTGCATCTTTTTGTGGAGAGTCTAACATACCTTTGCTTTCGGAAAAGAACGCTAATACATAAAGGTTATTTTCGTTTGTTGTTGGTACTATTTTAAATGAATGTGTTTGGTATGTTTTAAAAGTTTTACCAATAAAAAGCTCTAAATATTCATGCTCTTGTTTACGAAGTTCATCAGCTATATATAAGGCTGATTCGCCTTGTGGTAATATTTCTAATTCGCCCGAGAACAAATCGAACATACGTGAACGTATGTCGAAGATTAAATTTGCAGCTTCTTTAGCTTTTTCTTCTAACTTTAAAGTGTCAATATATTTTTTTTGTGTAGGAACTTTTACCCATATAGTATCCATCTTAATTTGCTTGTAAATTGTATCAATTTTTTCTTTAATAAATGGCGACTTAGAAACTTCATGATAAAGTAAATTATTGATACTTTGATTTTGTTGAATAAAACTCCTTTTTTGCAATTTTGTATGCGAGTAATTGTTATCGTGTATGTTCAGTCCAGTAATTATTCCATCGTTAGTTTGTACAATTGACTTCCAAGGTAGTTGTTTTTTATATTGAATAACAAATATTTGTTCGCTATCGGCAACTAACGAAGTTTTTAATTGAATATCTTTTATTGAATATTGTTCATAATTTTTTAACGAAATGTTTGGAATTCCAAGATATTTTCTAGAATATTCAGCATAAGGACCTCTTATGTAAATAATTTTTTCAACAACAACATCAACTTGAATTTCAGTTTTTGGCAAGGCATATATCCAATAATTTTTGTTTAATTTTGTTATTTGACTTGTATGATTAATTTTAACAACAGAACAAGAAACAAGTAAGTTGATAAATAAAGTAAACAATAATAATCTAAGCATGTTTTTTTATTGCAAAATTACGATTTTTTTTAGAACCATAACTTTATTTATCTTTACTGCAAAAATACTATGAATTTTTCGCATTTAGATGGTGAAGGTAATGCCAAAATGGTAAATGTGGCTTCAAAAAAAATACAAAATCGTAAAGCTATTGCACAAGGAACAATTTGGATGAAAAAAGAAACTATAGAACAAATTAAAAAATTACAAATAAAAAAAGGCGATGTATTAACTGTTGCTAAAATTGCAGGAATACAAGCTGCAAAACAAACATCTTTTCTTATTCCACTATGCCATCCTATAAACATTTATTTTGCTGATATTGAATTTGAGTTAGCTGAAAATAATATTATTGCAAAAGCAACAGTAGAGTGCAATGCTAAAACTGGAGTTGAGATGGAAGCTTTAACGGCAGTTTCGGTAGCTTTATTAACTATATACGATATGTGTAAGGCTGTTGATAAAAGTATGAAAATATCGGATATTTTTCTTGTAGAAAAGATTAAAAAAGATTTGTAAATGAAAGAAATTAAAATAGTTTCAATAAATATTTCTGAAGAGAAAGGTACAATAAAAAAACCTGTAAAAGAAGCTTTTTTTAGTTTCAAAGGTATTGTAGGCGATGCTCATTCAGGAACATGGCATAGGCAGGTAAGTATGTTGGCGATGGAAAGTATTAAAAGATTTGAGAATGTTTTGGGACGTAAAATAGAATACGGCGAATTTGCCGAAAATATAACAACAGAAGGAATGGAGTTTGATAATTGTAAACCACTTGATAAATTTATTGGTTGTAATGTAGAATTTGTAATAACACAAATTGGCAAATCGTGTCACGGCGATGGTTGTTCTATATTTAAGCAAGTTGGCAAGTGTGTTATGCCAAAAGAAGGAATATTTCTTAAAGTTTTGAAAGAAGGTACTATTAATGTTGGAGATAGCTTAATATATCAACCAAAAGTTTTTAAATGCATGGTTATTACTTTAAGTGATCGTGCAGCAGCAGGAGAATACGAAGATAAGAGCGGTAAACTTATAAGCATGTTACTTGAAAATTATTTTGAAGAAAAAAAACAACAATATAAAATATCATATAACTTAATACCCGACGACTCAGAAAAGCTAAAAAATTTAATAGAAAAAGCTATAAACGAAAATTACGATTTTATTTTTACAACAGGGGGAACTGGAATTAGTCAAAGAGATATAACAATAGAGACGGTTAGACCTATTCTGGATAAAGAAATACCTGGCATTATGGAATACATAAGAGTAAAGTACGGTTCACAAAAGCCGCAAGCATTATTAAGTCGTGGTATAGCAGGTATATGTAAAAATACTTTTGTTTTTACCCTCCCTGGAAGTGCAAAAGCATGTGATGAATATATGTCGGAAATATTACCTCAACTTCAACACATGATTTATATGTTATACGGTATAGATATTCATTAAAAATATAGCTATGACAAACAAATATTTCGTCGTTTGGAAAGGGAGACAAACAGGTATTTTTACATCTTGGGACGAATGTAAAAAACAGGTTGAAGGTTTTTCAGGTGCATCGTACAAATCTTTTAAAAATTTAGACGAAGCCAGATTTGCTCTAAATAATCCCGATAAATATAAAAATACAAAAGAATTTACTTGCGACAATTATCCATCTTATGGTATTTGTGTAGATGCGGCTTATAGTAGTTCGAGTAAGCAAATGGAATATAGGGGAGTGTTAATTCCTGAAAAAAGAGAAATTTTTAAAAAGGGACCTTTTTACAATGCAACCAATAATATAGGTGAATTTTTAGCAATAGTTCACGCATTGGCATTATGCAAAATAAACAATTGGGATTATCCAATTTACAGTGATAGTAGAACTGCTATTGTTTGGGTTTTATATAAAAAAGCTAACACAAAATTAAACAAAGATAATAAAAATAAGCATTTATTCGAATTGATTGAGCGTGCCGAAAATTGGTTGAACGAAAATGAATATTCTAACAAAATATATAAATGGGATACTAAAAAGTGGGGAGAAATACCTGCCGATTTTGGTCGTAAATGAAAATAATTGTAACTTAGTATGAATTTATGAGAATGTATTTATTTTTAATATTAGTTTTTGTTACATTATCTTGTAAAAAGAAAGATGGAAATTACATTATTTCAGGAAAAGTTATAAATAAAGAGTTAAATATTCCTATATCAGGTGTTTCTTTAACTCTTTATGGCACAAAAATTAGTGGTGGTGTGCTGCAAAATCAACAAGAAAAATTAGTAACAGCTATAACAAATATTGATGGATCTTTTAGCTTAAAATTTAGTAAGCAAGTTTTTTCTAATTTAATAATTGTTTTAAAAAAAGAAGGATACTTTGAACAAGAAAAATTCATAAATCCCGATAATCTTATTCCAGGTAAAGAATATAATGTAAACATTGATATGCACGCATTATCTTGGCTTAAAACTATTGTGAAAAATGTTGGATATCAATCTGTATCAGACCAATTGTTTTACAGGTTGAGTTTACCTTATAGTGATTGTAATACTTGCTGTACAACAAATCAACGAGTTTTTAATGGTGTTGCTATTGATACAACCTGGATTTGTCCAATATACGGTGGAAGCTATGTTTATGTTTTATGGGTATATTCAAACGGACAAACTAGCATCCCACATAACGATACCATATTTATTCCTATTGGAGATACCGTTTTACATCCAATATTTTATTAGATTATAAATTTTTTTAAAGTTTCAATTAAAACATTTTTAGATAATGGTTTTGTTAAAACAGCTTTCATTCCGTATAATTTCATTTTGTTGGTTTCTTCTTCATTGTTATATGCTGTAATTCCTATGATAATTAAATTAGGGTTGATTTTAAAAATATTTTTACAAACTTCATAGCCATCCATTTCTGGCATTTTTATATCGAGTAATACAAAATTTAAATCGGGATTGTTTTTAACTAGTTCTATGGCTTTAATGCCATTGTTTGCAAAAAGTAATTTAAAATTGTAAGGTAATAAATATTCTTTTATGAGTTCGGCGTTGTCGGTAATATCTTCCACAACTAAAATTGTTTTTCTTTCGCTATTTAATTCTATATTAGTTTGCTTTTCTAAATTTTCGCTTTTTATATTTAGGGGGAGGTATGGCAGTTCAATTGTAAATTCAGTACCTTTTCCTAATTCTGAATGTACGCTAATTTTTCCGCCCATTAAATTTACATAAGATTTTACAATAGATAAGCCTAAACCCATTCCACTTGCAGAATGCTTTTTTGTTATATCACCCACTTGAATAAATCTTTCAAATATAAATGGAAGAACCTCTTTATTTATACCTATACCTGTATCTTTAATGCTAATCTTTATTAATTCAGATTCAATTTTAACAGATATTTCTATTTTCCCTTTTTCTGTATATTTAATTGCATTGTTAATTAAATTTATAAATATTTGATTTAATTTGGTTTCATCCGACAAAATATAGGCTTGTTTTTCATCTAAACGGTTGAATATTATTTCTACATCTTTATTTGCTAATAAAGGTTTTAAAGATTGTATAACTGTTTCGATAAGTTTATTAAGATAAATTTTTTCTAAATGAACTTTTTCTTCGCCAGCTTCAATAGTTGCTGTATTGATAATATTAGTTATTACATTAAGTAAATGTTTGCCGCTTGATTGAACAATATTAATATATTGTATAGATTTTTCATCGTTTTGTATTCTTTTTTGCAGAAGTTCTGTAAATCCTAATATCGCATTTAATGGTGTGCGAATTTCGTGCGAAATATTATTAAGAAAAGTAGATTTTAATCTATCGCTTTCTTCAGCTTTTTCTTTGGCTTTAATTAATTCTTCATTCAGGCGTTGTATTCGCTGATTGGTTTGCTTTAGTTCTTCGTTAATTGAAATATATTCTTCGTTTTGTACTTTTAATTGTCGTTCGTTTTCTTCTAATTGACTAATAATTTCCTGTAATTTATTTTGTGCATCTACCATTTCTGTTATATCGAATGCAGTTGCTATAGCAGCTGGTTTTCCTTTGTATTGAGATATATTTGCTCCACTAAATTTTACCCATCTAATTTCGCCGTCTTTTCTAACAATTTTAAAATCGTATGTTGTTGGTTGAGGTTCGCCAGAAAGCCTTTTTTGACCTCTTTCTTTAACCAATTCTTGATGATCGGGATGAACTAAATCCCAAAAATTCATATTAAGAAGCTCTTCATTACTGTAACCGGTTAAATTAGTGCAAGCTGAATTTAAAAAGACAAATTTATTTTCTTGATAAATAAAAATAGCAGCAGTTGTAGTTTCTGATAAACTTCTAAATTTTTCTTCGCTTTCTAATAGTTCATTGAATATTTTTTTCTTTTCAGTAATGTCGGTAATAAAACCTTCTAAAAATAATAAATTGCCTTTTTCGTCGAATATTCCTCTTCCTCTTTCCCATACCCATCGTCGTTGTCCAAATTTACTAATTATTTCGTATTCGTCTTCGAAAGTTCCCTTACGTGATAATGCATCTTGCCATTTGTTCCATAAATATTCTTGATATTCTGGGGCAATAATATCGTTAAACGACAATTTTACATTAAGTATTAATTCTTCTGGTTTATATCCAGTTATTACTTCGCAACCTTGACTTATATATTGCATCGTCCAATTATGGTCGTTGTTGCAGCGATAAATAAAGCCAGGTAAGTTGTCAACGAGAGTTTCAAATTTTCGAGTTTCTTCTTTTAACATTATTTCTATTTTTTTAATCTCAGTTACATCTTTTATTATATAAACAAAGTGTTTTATATTGTTGTTTTTTATTATAGGATCTACGCTAATTAGTAAGTATTTATTATTTATTTCAATCTCCATTTCTTCTCTTTTAAGCGATTTTAATGAACGTTGAAGTGGGCAACCGTCAATATGTTCTTTTTTATCGTGGATTAATTCGTGACAATATTTGTTTGCTATTAAATTAGGTGTTTTATTTAAAAAATCTTGCATTGCTTTATTTGTTTGCTCTACTTTACCTTCAGGTGATAATATAGCTATAGGATCGTTTATTGCATTAAAAGTTTCGCCCCAAGGACATTTGTTTTTTCTTTTTTCTTTATATAAAAATGTAAAGTAGCCTATAACAATTCCAATGGCAATTGCTAAAAAAAAATAAAAAATTATCATGATTTTAAAGCACTAATTGCAAAGTTATAAAAAAAAATAAAATAAAGAAAATTTTTATAATTATTTTTTTATTATTTTAGATAGTGAGCCATTAAAAAATTCTAAAGTATAATTTGTGTATTCCCATACTTCTTTTACACCTTCTTCTGTAGTGATATTTGTTTTATTTTGAGGTTTACCAATACTTTCTATAGTTTGGCCAATACTCATACCTTCCCAAATTTCCTGATTTATAATTCTTATCGCAGTTTCTTTACCGTATAATTTTTGAAGCTTTTGATATCGTGGGTCGTTTTCATCTACTTTTCTAATAATCGTTGTTTGTGATTGCTGTTTTTTTTCAATTGTTTTAGATGGATTACCATTTAAGAAATCGTCTATTTCCTGATTACTTGCTATTGTAGAATAGCTAACGTATCCCATTTGATTGTTGTATTCAACTTTTAAATAAAGATTTTCATGCTCTTTATACACTTTAATAGGAGTGTTTGGTGGAATTGTTTGTAAAGCATTACCTAACGAAGATGGTTTGTCGCGTAGTATTGCACCACCTTCTCCTGTTCTTGCAAAAATTACATTTTGCGTTATTTCATCTAATAAAATACGTTTCTTTTTTTGAAGTTCACTAATTTCTTTGTTAATTTGATTTAATTGTTCATTGTATGCTTGTATTCGTTGTTCTGTATTTAACTTTGCTGATTGCAAACTATCTAATTTTTTGTCAATTTGGTTAATTGTTAATTGTCCAATTGTATTGGCATAAATAAATGTTGCTACTATTATTAGGTTTATTTTCATTTTTTGTTACAAATTTATTGAAATTATTTTTTAATTTACAAAACTATAATACGCATACATGCCGTTAGGATAAACTCCTTCTATTATGCAGTTTCCTTTTATCTGTGAAAGTAATATTTCAACTTCTTCGGCAGTTTTAACAGGTTGACGGTTTATGCTTGTTATAATAAATCCTTGTTTTATTCCTACAGCTTTTAATTTTCCAGTAGTTAATTCAACTACTTTTACGCCATAATTGATTCTTAACCGCTTTAAATCTTCGGGTTTAGCAGTTTGAAATTTTGCTCCTAAAGCTTTGGTGTACGATTTTTTTATTTCGTTTAATGTACTTTTGGTGCTTTTGAGTATAACATCTAATTCTATTATTTTATTTCTCCTAAGAACACTAACTTTAATTTTTTGTCCTGGTTCAAATTGGCTCAATTGTTCATGTAACTGTGGAATATCTTTTATTTCAACGTCGTTAATTGATTTAATTACATCGCCTGGTTGAATATTTGCTTCTTTAGCAGAACTTCCTTCGTAAACATCTTGTACATAAACTCCTTCTGTTGTTGATAAATTTTTTTCTTTTGCTAAATTGTGATCAACCTGTATTATGTTAATACCAAGATATGCTCTTTGTACTTCTCCGTACTTAATAAAATCGGAGACTATTTTCTTTACAATATTTGAAGGAACAGCAAAAGCATAACCTATATAACTACCTGTTTGTGAAGCTATAGCAGTATTTATACCAACTAATTCGCCTTTAGTATTAACCAAAGCACCTCCGCTGTTGCCAGGATTTACTGCCGCATCGGTTTGTATAAACGATTCTATTGATAATGAAGAACCTAATCCTATCTTTCTAGCTTTTGCACTAACTATACCAGCTGTTACTGTGCTAGTTAAATTAAAAGGATTTCCAACCGCTAATACCCATTCGCCAATGCGTAATTCGTCACTATTACCAAAAGGTATGTAGGGCAAATCTTGTGCATCTATTTTTAATAAAGCAATATCGGTAGTAGGATCAGTAGCTATAAGCTGAGCTATGTAGTTACGCTTATCGTTTAGAGTTACTTCTATTTGTTCAGAATTATTTATTACATGATTGTTTGTAACAATGTAGCCATCGGAACTAATAATCACTCCTGATCCGACTGGTAGAGTGCGAGAATAATATCGAGGCTCAGAATATCCGAAAAAGAAATCGAAAATTGAAGGGGTAGAATATTCTATTTTTGCTTTTACATGAACTACTGCTTTTACCGATTGTTCGGCAGCGTATGTAAAGTCTATGAATTCGCTAGTTAAGCCTCTTGTGGTAACATATTTATTGTTGTTTAAAAGTTGATTTTGTGTTAATTTCAAATTGTTGAATTTTTTGTTCCAAATGAAATTGTTTATTAATACAGTTGAAATAACTGTAACTAAAATTAAAACCGAATAAATTGCTATCTTTTTCATAATAAAAAATTTTTTTATAATAACGCAAATTAAACACCAAATTATATTTAAAGCGTTATATTTGCAAGTACTTTTAAAATAAATTAACTAAATTTTAATGGTATTACATTTTTATAAATATCAGGCAACAGGAAATGATTTTATTATTATTGACGAAAACGAAAATTCTATACCAGCAACAAATACAGAGCTAATAAAATACCTTTGCGACAGACACTTTGGCATAGGTGCTGATGGTTTAATGATTTATAGAAATCATTCTGATTCTGACTTTGAAATGCTTTACTTTAACTCAGACGGAAATGTTGCTACACTTTGTGGCAATGGTGGAAGATGTATAACTGCTTTTGCTTTTGACAAGCATTATATTAAAAAAAAATGTAAGTTTTTAGCTGCCGATGGTGTGCATTATTCAGAAGTCATTGAACCAAATCTTATCAACTTAAAAATGCTTGATGTTACTTATATAAAAAAACACGAAGATGGATACGAGATTAATACAGGTTCCCCTCATTTTATAATTCAAACTTGTCATCATATAAATGATGTAGATGTTTTTAAGAAAGGCAAAGAGATTCGTTATCAGAAACGTTTCGGACAAAATGGCATAAATGTTAATTTTGTTCAAATTATTGATGAAAAAACAATAGCAATAAGAACATACGAACGTGGAGTTGAAGCTGAAACTATGTCGTGTGGTACAGGTAGTGTTGCTTCAGCCATTTACACAAAATTAACTAGTAAAGATGGAGCATATAGCATAAACGTTAAAACATTAGGTGGTAATTTAATTGTACGGTTCGATAAAAAAGAAAATTTTTTTTATAATGTGTTTTTAATTGGTGAAGCAAAAAAAGTATTTGAAGGTAATATAAAAATTTAAAATAATATGAAGATAGGAATTTTAACAGCTGGTGGCGATTGCCCGGGTATTAATGCAGCAATTAGAGGTGTTGCAAAATCTGCTATTTTAGGACATCGTATGAAAGTAATAGGAATTACCGATGGCTTTTCTGGTTTAATACATAAAGAATTCGTTGAAATAAACGAAAATAATACATCGGGCATATTAACACTTGGGGGGACTATTTTAGGAACTTCACGCGAAAAACCTTTTAAGAGAAAAAAAGAGGAACAAGACCCAGAAAAAGTAGAACTAATAAAAAAACATTATAAGGAAGAAAAGTTCGATTGTATTGTTTGTATTGGTGGAAATGGTACAATGAAAACAGCAAGCCTTCTGGCAAAAGAAGGTTTAAATATTATAGGAATACCAAAAACAATAGATAATGATGTATGGGGAACGGATGTTACTTTTGGTTTCGATTCGGCTGTTAATATAGCAACTGAAGCAATAGATAGGCTACATACAACAGCTAATAGCCACAAACGAATTATGATTATAGAGGTAATGGGTCATAAAGCAGGGTGGATAGCTCTGTATTCTGGGATAGCAGGAGGTGGAGATGTTATTCTTATTCCAGAAATACCATTTGAAGAGGAAATTGTATGTAAATACCTCGAACATCGAGCATTAATACAAAAAAAATATTCCATAGTTGTTGTAGCAGAAGGAATTTCTATAAAAAACGAAATGAAAGCAGGAGAATATGTTGCTAAATTTATACAGGAGAAAGTACAATACGAAACACGAGTTACGGTTCTTGGTTATATACAAAGAGGTGGAACACCTACACCTATTGACAGAATTTTAGCCACTCGTTATGGTACTCATGCAGTTGATTTAATTGCCGAAGGTAACTTTGGCAGAATGGTAGCCATACAAGGTAATAATATTACTTCTATTCCTTTATACGAAGTAGAAGGAAAAACTCGACTCGTTGACCCTCTATTCCCATTGGTACGTAAGGCAAGAAAAATAGGTACCTGTTTTGGTGATCGCTTGCCTTAACATAAATATAAAGTTAACTTAAAGTAAAAAGTATTTAATAATTTATAACTTTGTGTTATGAGAACATTAAGTTTAGTACGACATAGTATTGCTCAAGAACCAGAAGAAGTAGAAAATGATTTCGATAGAAAACTAACAGAAAAAGGACAAGCTCTTGCATATACAATGGCAACTAAAATTCCACAGGAATATATACAAAATGCTTTGTTTATAAGTAGTTCTGCTCCAAGAGCTTTAGAAACAGCTTATATCTTTGCAAAGTATCATAAAATACAAGAAAAAGATATAATACAGCACGAGTTTTTGTATAGTTGTTTTAAAGAACATAGTTTTTTTTATTTTTTGGATGAAATAGCCCCAAAACACTCGAATTGCTGGGTTTTTGGACATAATCCGATGCTTTCAAATATAATGGCAATATTACAAAACAAACAAACTATTTCTATGCCTAAATGCGCAGTTGCTATTTTTAATACAGAAGCTCAGAGATGGATTGATGTTAATCATAATAATGTTAAACTTGTTAAATTTTTAAATCCAAAACAAATTTAAGATGAAAATTATTCCAAAAGAAATAAGTTGGTTATATTTTAATGAAAGAGTGTTACAAGAGGCTCAAAACACAGAAAATTATTTGTACGATCGTATTCGTTTTTTAGGAATTTATTCTAACAACATGGATGAATTCTTTAGAGTTCGTGTTGCTACATTAAAAAGACTTGCTCAGCTTGGTAAGAAAGCAAACAGTATTTTGGGTTATAGTCCACAGGTAACTTTAAATAAAATAAACCAAATTGTTTTAAAACAACATCATGAATTTAATTTAACTTATCGGAAAATATTATTAGAACTTAAGAAAAAAAATGTATTTATTTTAAACGAAAAAGAGATAAACGAAAAACAGAAAATATTTATTGAAGATTATTTTGTTCAGCATGTTCGACCTCTTATTGTTCCTATTATAGTTAATCAAATTGATGAAATTCCTTGTCTTGAAGATAATAATGTTTATCTTGCGGTTCATATTGTTCCGCAAGAAATAATTACAAAAGAATTTTATGCAATTGTAAATTTACCTACCGATATTTTACCACGTTTTATACAAGTTCCAACCGATGAAGAGAATATTTATAATTTGATTTTTCTAGACGATGTAATACGTATAGGTTTAAAAAATATTTTTAATCAGTTCAATCCGAAAAAAACAGAAGCATATACTTTTAAATTAACACGTGACGCTGAACTCGATATTACCGACGATATTCACGAAAATTATTTAGAAAAAATTATGAAGGGGCTAAAAAAAAGAAAAACTGCCGAACCTGTTCGTTTTATTTATGATAGCGAAATGCCCCCACAGATGCTAAAAGTATTATTAAAAAAATTGAACATTGAAAAAAGTGACACAATTATAGCAGGAGACCGTTATCATAATTTTAAAGATTTATTACAATTTCCAGAATTGCCAATTATTGATAAAACGATACCTCCGTTACCAATTATACATCCTTTATTACCAATAAATAAATCTACTATACAACAAGCATTTGAAAACGATATTTTGTTGCATTTTCCATATCATTCTTTTAACCATTTTATTGATTTGCTTAGAGAAGCTGCAATTCATCCTCATGTTAAGTCTATTTATATAACTTTGTATCGTTTAGCTAATCCGTCAAATGTTGTTAATGCACTTATTAACGCAGCAAGAAATGGTAAAAAAGTTACTGCATACTTAGAGCTACAAGCTCGTTTCGATGAACAAAATAATGTTCATTATGCAAATAAATTGAGAGACGAAGGGGTTAAAGTCCATTTGGGAATTCCAGGATTGAAAATACATTCTAAAATTTGTTTAATTGAATTTCAAATTAAAAAAGCTAATAAATATATTGCTTGCGTAGGTTCAGGTAATTTCAATGGCAAAACGGCAAAAATTTATACCGATGTTATGCTAATAACTTCTGATAAAAGAATTACAAGGGAATCGCTTTTGCTGTTTCAATTTATGAGAAATACATATATGCCAAAAAGGTTTAAACATTTAATTGTTTCGCCATTAAATAGTCGTCAAAAGTTAGAAAGACTTATTGAACAAGAAATTAAAAATGCAAAAAACAACAAGCCAGCTTACATTGATATAAAAATTAACAACTTATCTGATGATAGAATAATTAAGTTATTATATAATGCTGCTCAAGCCGGAGTAAAAATTAGATTAAATATAAGAGCAATGTGCTCTATGTTACCAAAAACATTAAAAAACATAGAGATAATTGGCATTGTAGATTATTATCTTGAACATAGCAGAATTTTTATTTTTTGCAATAACAATAATCCACTATATTACATAGGTTCAGCAGATTTAATGACACGTAATTTAGACCATAGGGTTGAACTACTTTGTCCAGTTTACGATGAAGTTATAAAACGTGTACTTAAAAATATTTTTGAATGTTCTTGGAACGAAAATATTAGGGCACGAATAATTCATAACAACAATTTAAATGAATTACGTAAAGACAACAAACCTCCATTCCGCTCACAATTTGAAATGTATAAAGAAATGTATAAGTATTTGCCCTAAAATGCTTAAAAGTACTATTTTTATAATGTCAAACTAAATTTTGCGTAAGGGCTTACATCTAAACTACAAAATTCTTTTTTCAAAAATTTATAATAACCAGCAACAGCAATCATAGCAGCATTGTCGGTTGTAAATTTAATTTTTGGCAAAAAGACGTTTATATTATTATTTTTAAGTTGCAAAAATTCCTTTCTTATTTCTGAATTAGCTGAAACTCCACCACTTATGGTTATTGTATTAATTCCGGTTTGTTTTGTTGCTAAAATGGCTTTTTCTACTAATATTTCTACAATAATTTTTTGATATGATGCACAAATGTCGTTTATATTTTCTTCAATAAATTTTGGATTTGCTTTTAAGTTATCCTTTAAAAAATAAAGTAGTGAAGTTTTAATTCCACTAAAGCTAAAGTCTAATCCTTTAACATTTGGTTTAGGGAAGTTAAATTTATATTTATTACCACTTTTAGCTAGTATATCTATAATAGGACCACCAGGGTAATCAAATCCAAGCAATTTTGCAGCTTTATCGAAAGCTTCGCCTGCCGCATCATCAATGGTAGTGCCAATTATATCCATCTCGTATGGGTTGTTAACAATTATTATTTGTGTATGTCCGCCAGAAATTAAAAGACACAAATGTGGGAAAGAAGGTAGTTCTTTTTCTTCTGCAGGTTCTACAATGAAGTGAGATAATACGTGACCTTTAAGGTGATTTACTTCTATTAATGGTTTGTTTAAAGCTATTGATAAGCCTTTTGCAAAAGAAGTCCCAACCAGAAGTGAGCCCAACAAACCTGGACCAAGAGTAAATGCAATTGCATCTATGTCATTTATTTGTTTGTTTGCTATATTTAACGCTTCTTTAATTACAGGAATAATGTTTGTTTGGTGAGAACGCGAAGCCAACTCTGGAACCACACCTCCGTATTTTTTATGAACGTCTTGATTAGCAATAACACTACTAAGTAAGGTATTATTTTCTACAAGGGCAATGGAAGTATCGTCGCACGAAGTTTCTATTCCTAAAATTGTAACTTTTGTGTTCAAAATTTATAACTTTGCAAAAAACTATTGCAAAATTAGAAAAAAAATATACATATTATTTATTCCTCCGCTGGTAATACTGTTAAAGATATTGCTAGTGGTTTTTATTGTTTTTAAAAGTCCTCCTGTTCAAACATATTTAACTTCTATTATAGCGGCTAAGTTGTCAGATAAATTTAAAGCAAAAGTCTCAATTAGGGGAGTAGATATTTCTTTTTTTAAATCTATTATTTTGCACAATGTTTATTTAGAAGATAGAAATAATGATACTTTGTTATTTGTTAAGCATTTAGTATTAAACATTGATAATGTAAAATTTAAAAAAAAAGAGATAAATATTCGGGATGCTAACTTATATTTACCATATATAAATTTACAAAAATCAAATCAGGGCATCTTAAATGTTCAATTTTTGTTCGATTTTTTAAGCGATACAACTTCTAGTTCTGATTCTAGTACCTTTAAATTTAATGTAAAAAAAATTAGAATTTATAATGGGAAGTTTAAATATCGAAACTTTGAAAATTCTTTAATTACCGAAAATAAAATAAATTTTGACGATATTTATTTGAAAAAATTAAATTTTAATATTGATGACTTAGCTATTTTTGATGATAGTATCTTGTTCAATATTAATAATATTTCTTTTGTTGAAAAATCGGGTTTTACAGTTAAACATTTTACTTGTAATGGTTATTATGTTGAACAGGGTATTTATCTGAATAATTTGATGCTAAAAACAGAAAGCAGTATAGTAAGAGCAACAATTTTTAATATAAAAACACAACATCCGGAAGATTTTGAGCACTTTGTCGAAAAAGCTCAATTTGAAGTCAATTTTATTACATCTAAAATTCATTCAAACGATATAGCGTATTTTTCAGAAACATTAAAATCGTTGAAACAATATGCTTTAATAGATGGGAAAGTAAAAGGAACTTTATCATCACTTAGGTTAAGAGACTTTCGCATATTATTTAAGCAAAAAACTTTTGTACAAGGAAATTACGATATAGAAGGTTTAATTATTAGTGATAATCCGTATCTTTCTTTAAGATTAAATAAGTTAAAAACAAATATACAAGATTTTAACGATTTAAAGCTATCAAACAGTTCAGGTATAGCAAGTTTTAATATTCCAAAAGAAATAATAAGTTTAGGTAATATATTTTTCAAGGGAGAATTGTTGGGTTTTGCAAACGACTTCGTTGTTTATGGTAAGTTACAAACTAATTTAGGAAAAATAAATACAGATATTAGTGTTAAATACGATACTATTTTTAAAAAAACATTTATAAATGGTTCGGTTTTGCTTGATAATTTTGCAATTGGCAAAATGCTTAAGTTAACTCCGTTGTTAAACAATACTTCGCTTTCGGCTAATGTAAATATGGAACTATATAAAAATAAAATAAAAGGTACTACAAAGGCTAACGTGCAATTTCTTGATTTTAACCAATATACATATCAAAACATAAATATTGACGGAAATTTTACCGAAAGACTTTTTGATGGTAGTTTACAATTGAATGATCCAAATATTAAAATAGATTTTTTAGGAAAAATAGATTATTCAACCGATGTGCCTGTTTTTAATTTTATGGCAGACATTCAAAATGCACGCTTAAATAAAATTAATCTTATACATCCCGATTCCAGTATTGTAGTTTCATTTTTGCTTGATTCTAAGATTATTGGAAGTAATTTAGACAAACTAAATGGTAATGTAGATTTGTATCAGGTAAAATATGAAAATAAACAGAAACGTTTTTTGTTTCCTAATATTCGTCTTTTTGCAAACAATATAAACGGTAACAAGCAAATAAAAATAAATAGTAACTTTTTAGATTTTATGTTTGAAGGTAATTTTCAATTTCAAGATTTAGTTTATAACATTCAGAGTTTGTTAGATGAATATTTCCCTTCACTTAAATTATCGGATAAACACCAAAAATTAGGTAATAATCCTTTATTTAAAGTAGATATGAAATTACATATAAAGGAAAAATCAGATTTTTTGAAAGAAATTTTTCCAGAAATATACATTTCTAATAATACAAATGTTTCTGGTTTTTTATCTTATCCAAATCAAATTAAGTTATATCTTAAAAGCGATAGTATAATTATCAAAAACGTTTCATTGCAGAGCTTAAATATAAATGTTCAAAAGGAAGATAAGCATTTAGAAACTAAAATAAATATTGATAAGGTTAAATTTTTACCTGCTTTATGTGTAAATCAATTTACTACAAGAATTATTAGCAATAACAATAAAAACGAATTGTATATAAATTGGTTAGCTAACGATAGCATTGTAGGTGATGGAGAACTATCCTCTGTTGTAACTTTAAACAACAAAGGATTTAACCTTTTTCTAAATCCATCTCGTATTAATATTAATAGTTTAAATTGGTATATAAACGATGGTAATATTTCCATTACTGATAGTGTTATTGATGTTAGAGATATAATAGTTAATGAAAACGAACAATATTTACTATTTAATGGAAAACTAGGTAATAAAATAACAGATTCGTTAAACATTTCTATTGAAAATTTTAATTTATCTATAATAAATCCATTTGTAGAAAGTAAAAGCATAAACGTTAATGGTATATTTAATGGAAATTTGCTTGTAAGAAGTGCTTTGAATAAACCTATTTTTACAACTGATGCAATAGTAAGTAAATTACAATTAAATAATGAGGATTTGGGCGATATGAAGATTTTAGCAGAATGGAATGATGAATTACATTTATTATCATACGAAGCAAATGCATACAGAGGTAATATAAACACACTTCAAATAAAAGGGATATACGATAGCAATAAATTTTTCGATGCGAATATAAGGCTTGATAAATGGAGGCTAAACACAATAGAACCTTTTGTAAGTTCTTTTGCAAATAATATTAAAGGAATAGCTTCGGGCAGTCTTACTTTAAAAGGAAAAATAGAGAGTCCTATTATTGAAGGGAAATTAGAATTAACAAAAACAGCTTTTACCATACCTTTATTAAATGTAAGGTATAATTTTACAGGAGAGGTAGATATTTTAAAAGATGCTTTTTTAATTAAAGGAATAGATATATATGACGAAGAAATAAACAAAGCATTATTAAGCGGGAAGATTTCCCATTCGAATTTTTCTAATTTTTATATAAATCTAACGCTTAGTACAAATCGCTTTTTATTTATGAATACCAAATACAGCGATACAACCTTGTATTATGGTTCTGTTTATGCTTCAGGAATAGTAAATATTAAAGGTAATACTGAAAACATTGATATTAGTGCAAATGTACAAACAGAAAAAGGTACAAAATTTAATTTGAATCTTGGATCGAGAGATGAGGTTGCTCGAAATGATTTCATTAAAATAGTTAATAAAAATGTTTTAAACATAGAAAAGCAAAGTTTATCTAAGTCATCTGGTTTAACTCTTAACTTTAATATTCAGGCAACCCCTGATGCAAATGTTCAATTAATTTTTGATTCAAAAGTAGGCGATATTATTAAATCACAAGGTACAGGAAATTTAAAATTAGAACTTAAGTCAAATGGAGATTTTCATATTTATGGTAATTATATAATCTCTAATGGCGATTATTTATTCACATTACAAAATGTTATAAACAAAAAATTTGAGATAAGTTCAGGCTCAGTTGTTTCTTTTAGTGGCGATCCATTAACTGCAAACATAGATATTAAAGCAACTTATAAATTACGCACAAGTTTATACGAACTTATGCTCGATTCGGCATACAAAAATCGCGTACTAGTTGAGTGTGAATTATTTCTTAAAAACAAGTTGTTATCTCCAGAATTTAATTTTAAAATTAATATACCTAATGCAGATAGTAGGGTAGAAGGTGTTATTTCTACTTTATCTGCTGAAGAAATAAATAAACAAATTATTTCATTGCTTGTATTAAACCGATTTGTAACGCCAGAAAGTTACAAAAGTGGTATAAAATCTGTAGAATACACAAGTCCTAACGTTATTGGAGTTAATTCGTCCGAACTTCTTACAAATCAATTAAATCATTGGTTGTCGCAGATATCTAAAACAGTAAATCTTGGATTAAACTATAGACCAGGAAGTATTATGACGAACGAAGAATTGGAATTAGCCTTAAATACACAAATTTTAAACGATAGAGTAACTATAAATACTAATTTTGGAGTTTCAAATAATACACAAAATGAATCTTCAATGTTAATTGGCGATTTTGATGTAGAAGTTAAAATAAGTAAATCGGGGAAATTACGTGCAAAAGGTTTTAATAGAACTAATTCAAACATTTTAAAAGATACTTCACCATATACGCAAGGAGTTGGAATATTTTACCGTGAAGAATTTGACTCGTGGCATAGCCTTTTTGCAAGCTACTGGAATATGATGTTTGCCAGGAAAAGAGAAGAATAATTATAAATTTTGCAAAGCATCTTGAAAAACACTATCATTTTCAGGGATATCAATTCTTTTAACAGTATGAACTCCTTTAAGTTTTTTAATTTTATTTATTAAATTCGATAAATCGTAAGCGTCATGAATATATAAATCTATGATACCAGTAAATATACCGTGATTAGCATCAAACAAAATAGATTTCATATTTATTTCCATTTCGTTCGAAAGTAAGTTTGTAATATTATTAACAACACCAATATTGTCAACTCCTGTAATTTTTATGCGAACAATAAATGATAATACTTTTTTTGAAACCCATTCTACGGTAACAATTTTATCTCCAAAATTTGCCATGTATCTTATTGCTTGTTCGCAATCTTTTTTGTGAATAACAACTTTAGATGGATTTACTAAATATCCTATTACTTCATCGCCAGGAATGGGTTTACAGCATTGTGCTATACTATAACTTTGCTGGTCGGGAGCTTCATTTAAAATAAATGTTTTTTTGCGATCAATTTGAATAGCTTGTTTTTCAGTGGAATCTTGTTTATTGCTGTCAGACGATTTAATAAATGGTAAACGTGAAGTAGTTTTTGATATTTGAATTTTCCAGTAACGTATAAATTTGTTTCTACTTCTTTGTTGAACAATTTTTTTTAATTTATTAACATCCGGTTCTTCGCTGCCAATTTTATAATATAATTCCTCTTTTGTTTGTGCTCCGTATTCAACTTGAAGTTGTTTAATGGCTTTACTTATAGTTTGAATATTCCATTCTTTAAATTTGTTTTCGAGTAATTCTTTTCCTTTAATAACCAATAATCTTCTTTCGTTTTTAAAGTATTCTTTAATTTTCGATTTAGCTTTTGCAGTTATCACGAAATCGAGCCATTCTTTTTGAGGGGTCTGAATATCGCTAGTTAAAATTTCAACCTGATCGCCGCTTTGTAAAACATGTTTTAATGGCACTAATTTAAAGTTTACCTTAGCACCAATAGCATGATTTCCGATTTCAGAATGAATATCATAAGCAAAATCAAGAACAGTGCTTCCTTTTGGTAATCTTCTTAAATGGCCTTTTGGAGTGAAAACAAAAATTTCGGACGAAAATAAATTCATTTTAAATTCGTCAATAAATTCTAAAGCGTCTTCGCTGTTGTTTTCGAGAAGTTCACGTATTTTATTTATCCATTTGTCAATTTCCGATTCTTCGCCTCCATCTTTATATTTCCAGTGGGCTGCATAGCCAAGTTCAGCTATTTCATCCATACGTCTCGACCTTATTTGAACTTCTACCCAACGTCCTCCTTGACCCATAACGGTTGTGTGTAAGGCTTCATATCCATTGGCTTTGGGAGTGCTTATCCAATCCCTTAAACGGTCGGGTTTAGGTTTGTATATGTCTGTTACTATTGAATATATTGCCCAGCATTGAGCTTTTTCGTTAACATTTATATCCGGATCAAATACTATGCGTATTGCAAATATGTCGTAAACTTCTTCAAAAGGAATACCTTTTGTTTGCATTTTATTCCATATTGAATAAATTGATTTAGGACGTCCGGATATGTTAAAAGAAAATCCGTTACGGCTTAATTGTTCTTTAATAGGACTGCAAAATTCTTCAATGTACTTTTGACGTTCTTCTTCTGAGGCTTCGAGTTTTTTTAAAATCTCATTATAAACTACTGGATGTTGATGTTTTAAAGATAAATCTTCTAATTCTGTTTTTATTGCATATAAACCTAAGCGGTGAGCTAACGGAGAATATAAATATAATGTTTCGGCTACAACTTTCATTTTCTTATACTCAGGTACAGAATCTAATGTGCGCATATTATGTAATCTATCTGCTAATTTTAGCAAAATAACTCTAACATCATCAGAAAGAGTTAAAAGCATTTTACGAAAATTTTCTGCCTGAATAGATTGAGTGCCGTGATCAAAAACGTTAGATATTTTAGTTAATCCATCTATTATGTTAGCAACTTTTGAACCAAAAACTTCTCTTATTTCATCTAAAGAATAATCAGAATCTTCAACGACATCATGAAGTAATGCACAAATTACAGAGGTTGTTCCTAAACCAATTTCTTCAGAAGCAATTCTTGCAACAGCTATTGGATGATATAAATATGGTTCGCCGCTTTTGCGACGCATTTTCTCATGCGCTTTAAAAGCTATATCATAAGCCTTTCTAATTAATTCCCTATCTTCTTCACTTTTACAACGATGACAGCCATTCAAAAGGTTTTCAAATTCTTTGTCTAAAGCTTCTTTTTCTATTGCACTAATTCCAACATTCATAATTTAAAGTTTCTACACAAAGATAGTGATTTTAAATGCAAAAAATATTTACTTTACAAATTACATTTAAGACCTTTGCAAGGCAATTAACAATGTTTTTGTTACGTCATTGCAAGTCTGTAGCCCCACAACGTCATTGCGAGCGAACGCAGTGAGCGAAGCAATCACCTCAAAACACTCAACACTAAAAGGAATGTGCAATGGGGAGATTGCTTCACGCCAACACACTTGCCAACCCTTCGGTTCGCAATGACGTACTGCTGTAAGAGATTGCTTCGTCGCTTTGCTCCTCGCAGTGACAGGAAGGAACTCGCGATGACGAGAAAGAGGGAAAGGCTTTTTGTAATCAAAAAAAATTGTAATTAAAAAATCTTTAAGTTTTTCAAAGGTCTCATTTGGTATTTTGACATTATTTTACATTAGTGAATATTTAAACAAAAAAATATTTATTTAATCAAAAAAAATATTTGTTTGTTTATCTTAAATTTAATTTTTTTTTTTTATATTTGAAAAAAATTTAATGAAGTTGTTTTTATTATCACAAAATAATATAATGTTAGGGGGTATGCCCCCTTTTATACAAAAATATAATATGTTATTTTTGTATTTAAAATTTTTAGTTATATTAGAAAATTATAAAAATAAATAATATGAGGACAATTCAATTTTTACTTTTGTTTTTGTTTGTGTCGGCTTATTTGAACAGTCAGGTAATAGTAAATACCGGACAACTTGTTCAAAATGCTAATTATCTAGTTGTATCGGGTGGAACCAAATGGCAGAATAACGGTACAGCCAATTTGCAAAGTGGTAGTACTGTTCGTTTTTCCGGTAATTCTACTCAAGAGATTGACGGGAATAATTCTACATCTTTTGCAAATTTGCAAATAAATAACACTAGTACTTATGGAGTTGTGGTTAAAAGAAATATTCAGGTATTAGGGACATTAACGATGATGTCTGGTTATCTTGATTTAAAGAATAATGAAGTTGATCTTTCGACCTCTGGAACATTAACTGGCGAAACTGAAACGAGCCGTGTTCGTGCAACCGATGCATCTTGGAACGAAGGTGGTGGTACAGGACGATTAAAAGCTACGAGGACGAATCCTAGTGGTAATGTTGCAGGGCTCGGTTTGAATTTTAGTCCTTCTACCAATATGGGAAATACAATTATTTATCGTGGACATAATAACCAAAGCGGTGCTAATTTAACGACTAGTATTTTTCGTTATTACGAATTACAACCTACTACATATGCGACTTTAAATATAAATCCGTTTTCATACTTTGATGCAGAACTTCATGGTATTACTCCCGAATCGGATTTGAAAATTATGCAATTATATAATTCATCAAACTATTGGCAATTAAGACCGACGACAATAAATACAACTTTAAATCAAGCTTCAGGTTCAACAGCAGCAAATAGTTTGTCTTACATAAGAGTAACGCTTGCTAAGTCTCCTTGTACTATGACAGCGAGTGCAGGTAGTAATAGTCCGGTATGTCAAGGGGCGACATTAAATTTAACGTCTTCTGCTTCGAATGGTTATGGTTCGTTGACATATAATTGGAGTGGACCGAATGGTTTTACAAGTACTTCACAGAATCCGTCTATTACTAATGTAAGCACATCAGCTTCGGGGACATATACTGTTACAATAACCGATGAATTGAATTGTACTGCAACTGCGAGTGTGAATGTGACTGTAAATCCTACTCCTACGGCTACGGCATCAAATACAGGTCCGTATTGTGAGGGTGCAACGATACAGTTGAATTTAACGACGACAGGAACGAGTTATAGTTGGTCAGGTCCAGGTGGCTGGACAAGTACTTTACAGAATCCGACTCGTGGTCCAGCTACGACGGCTATGGGTGGAACATATAGTGTAACTGTTACAGGTACTGGTGGTTGTACTAATACATCGTCTACTAATGTGACTGTAAATCCTACTCCTACGGCTACGGCATCAAATACAGGTCCGTATTGTGAAGGTGCGACGATACAGTTGAATTTAACGACGACAGGAACGAGTTATAGTTGGTCAGGTCCAGGAGGCTGGACGAGCACTTTACAGAATCCTACACGTGGTCCTGCAACGACGGCTATGGGTGGGACATATAGTGTAACAGTTACAGGTACTGGTGGTTGTACTAATACATCATCTACTAATGTGACTGTAAATCCTACTCCTACGGCTACGACATCAAATACAGGTCCGTATTGTGAAGGTGCGACGATACAGTTGAATTTAACTACGACGGGAACGAGTTATAGTTGGTCAGGTCCAGGAGGCTGGACGAGCACTTTACAGAATCCTACACGTGGTCCAGCTACGACGGCTATGGGTGGTACATATAGTGTAACTGTTACAGGTACTGGTGGTTGTACTAATACATCATCTACTAATGTGACTGTAAATCCTACTCCTACGGCTACGGCATCAAATACAGGTCCGTATTGTGAGGGTGCAACGATACAGTTGAATTTAACGACGACAGGAACGAGTTATAGTTGGTCAGGTCCGGGTGGCTGGACGAGTACTTTACAGAATCCGACACGTGGTCCTGCTACGACGGCTATGGGTGGTACGTATAGTGTAACAGTTACAGGTACTGGTGGTTGTACTAATACATCATCTACAAATGTGACTGTAAATCCTACTCCTACGGCTACGGCATCAAATACAGGTCCGTATTGTGAAGGTGCGACGATACAGTTGAATTTAACTACGACAGGAACGAGTTATAGTTGGTCAGGTCCAGGAGGCTGGACGAGCACTTTACA